>BFBZ01000019.1_pt98 | contig 56338 bp, 44 predicted proteins | sample 1888401 | NCBI WGS metagenome assembly BFBZ01 (sample SAMD00112614, study PRJDB3348) | symbiont metagenome | host: Chara braunii
CTGTCGCTCGGAGGCCAGATCCATGGAGCCCGAGGGCTCATCCAGAAACACGATCTTCGGCTTGGTCAAAAGCAGGCGCGCGATCGCCACCGCCTGCCTCTGGCCACCCGAAAGGTTGGTGCCCCGTTCGCCGACATTCATGTCGTAGCCGCGCGGGTGGCGCGAGACGAACTCGTCGACACCGGCGGCTTTCGAGGCATTGACGATCTCCTCGTCGGTCGCTTCCGGGGCGGCCATCAGCAGGTTTTCCTTGACGGTGCCCGAAAACAGGTCCCCGGCCTGCGCGACGATGCCGACGGCGGCGCGGACTTCCGACGGGTGGTACTGGCGTATGTCGATCCCGTCGAGCAGCAATTCCCCGGAGGTAGGCAGGAAGAGCCGGCCGATCAGCCGTCCCATCGTCGTCTTGCCCGAGCCGATGCGGCCGATGATGCCGATCCGCTCGCCGGGCCTGACCGCGATGTTCAGCCCGCTCAGCACCTCGTTCTCGGTGCCCGGGTAGGCGAAGCCGACATTCTTGAACAGGACCGCGCCGCCGCGGATCGGCCGGTTGACGAAGCCGACTGTATCCGGCCGGTCTTCCGGCTGCGACATGATCGTATTGACGATCCTGAGCGACAGCATCGCCTGCCGGAAGCGCGCGAGCGTGATGGCGATCTGGCCGAGCGGCGCCACGGTCCGTCCCGCCAGCATGACGGTGCCGATGATCGCGCCCGTCGAGACCTGGCCCTCCGAGAAAGCATAGGCTCCGGCCACCACCAGTGCGACCGTCACGAACTGCTGGATGGCCCCGGTGATGTTGCCGGCGGCGGCGGAGAGCTCTTTGATCTTCTCCGACGTGTTGGCGGCGTTCTTCGAGTGCTCCCCCCACTTGCGCAGCAGGTATGCCTCGGCGCGTAGCGACTTGATCGTCTCCAGCGTCGAGATCGATTCGACCAGCAATGCCTGGCGCTGCGCCGCCTCGTTCATCGAAGCGGCGACCCGTTTGCCGATGCGCCGCTGCGTGACCAGCCCGACGACGATGGAACAAAGGAAGGCCAGTGCCGGTATGATCACAAGCCAGCCGCCTATGGCGTAGATGACCAGCAGGAAGACGAAGACGAAGATCGTGTCGATGAAGACGCTGATGGTGTTCGAGGTGAAGAACTCACGCACGAATTCATATTGGGTGACGCGGTTGGCGTATTCGCCCGTCGATCCCGGCCGTGCCGACAAGGACGAATTCAGCACCTTCTCGAACAGGAGGTAGGAAATCCGCAGGTCCGCCTTGCGTCCGGCATAATCGATCAGCGAAGCGCGGGCCGTCTTCAACAGGAGATCGAACAGGATCGCCGCGCCGATCCCGATCGCCAGCACCCAGAGCGTCGACATCGCCTTGTTCGGCAGGATCCGGTCGTAGACGTTCATGGTGAAGATCGGCGACGCGATCGCCAGCATGTTGATGAAGACCGCCGACAACACCACCTTCGAATAAGTGCGCCAGAACGTTCCCATGGTTCCGGTCAGCCAGTGGCGCCTCTCGATCCTTGGCGCCGACCCGACCGTCATCTCCTCGGCGGTGTTGGCATAGGTGATCGAGAAGGAGGTGCCGCCGCTGATGTAACTCTCGGCGAGTTCGGACTTGCTGATCGTGGTGCGGCCGTTCTCCTGCGGGGCGGTCAGAAATTGCCCGCTTTCAGTCTCGGCGAGAAGCGCGACCGGCAACTGGCCGACCCGGAAGACGATAGCCGGGAGATCGACGCGCCCGCGCACGAAATCACGATGGCTGAATGCCTGCGCTTCGAGCCCGATGCGTTCGGCGAGGTGCCTGATGTCATCCGGCTCGATGCGCGTTTCCGAAATCGGCACTCCGGCAAACAGCACCGTATCGGCGCTGGGTCTGCCAAGATAGGCCGCGATGGCCGCAAAACAGGCTTTGAAAGCCTCCTTGGGCGACACGATATGAGGCTGCTGATTCACGATCCGCCCCGAAGGACCCGAGATCGATGCTTACATCGGCTATTTCTTCCTGACCGGCGCGAGGATGTCGAACGGCAGATCGTTCTTCTGCTCCGACGGCGTCCGCGCATAGGTTTCGGTGTCGGCCGTCTTCGGCACTCCGAATTCCGCTCGTGCGTAGGCCGCGCTCTGCTTGGGCGGCTGGATGTTCAACGTCTTCAGCAACTGTCCGGTGGCGGCCAGCAGCCGGTACTGGGCGAACAGCGACGCATAGGACGAGGTGTCGGCCAGCGTTGCGGTGTTGAATCGCGTGTTCTGCGCGTCGAGCACATCGAGAAGCGAGCGCTGCCCGACCTTGAACTGCTCCCGGTAGGAAGCGACCAGCTTTTCATTGGTGGCCGCCTGCTGCCGCAGCGTCTGAGCCAACTCGGCCTGGCGGAAGCGGCGATCCCAGGAAGTGCGGACAGCTTCCTCGATCTCACGCAGCACCTGATGCAGCGCCAGACGCTGCTCGCTGGTGCGGCGGATCTGTTCCTGCTCGTTGGCCTTGTCGATACCGCCGCGATAGAGGTTCCAGCGCAGCACGACGCGTGCCTGCAGGTCGCTTGTATCGCCGTTGTCGCCGTCGATGTTGTAGCCGCCCCGGGCCAGGCCCTCGGCGGTGATCTTGGGGCCATACTTCGCCCGCGCGGCGTCGACCAGCGAAGCGGCGGCGTCGATGTCGCTGTTGGCCATGTGGACACGCGGATTGCTCTGCCGCGCCAGCCCGATCGCCTCATCCAGCGACCTCGGCAGCGCGCTCGCCACGTCGGCCGGCCTTGAAGCGCCGGTCAACGGCTTTCCGACCGTCTTGAAGAACCGGATCTTGGCGGCCTCGAGTTCTTCGGTCGCCTGCTGCATGCGGGCCTTCGCCGCAAAAAGCCGTTCCTCGGCCTGCTGACGGTCGGCCTCGTTCAGCGCGCCGCCCGCGATACCTTGCTTGATATCGCCGAGAATGGACTGATGGAAGGCGAGGTTTTTCTTGGCTTCGCCGACGATCGAAGCCTGCAGCATGTATTCGAGATAGTCCTGAACGACGGAAAGCCCGATGAACTCGGAGCGCTCCAGCACCCGGAAGGAAGCGCCGTCGACGCGCGAGGCTTGCCGGTTCGTTTCCGCCCGTCTTGCGCCGCTATCATAAAGCGTCTGCGTAATGGAGAGGTCGGCCTCGTTCGGATAGAGAGCGCTATGCTGTTCGTCGAGCGCGCGCCGGCTGGAATTGTCCAGCCGACGGACACCGGTCGAAGCTTCCAGGTCGACGCTGGGAAGATAGAGGCCCTTCGCCTGTCGGAGCTCGAATTCAATCGCTTCGCGATTTTCGATCGCTTGCCCAATCTCAGGATTGGACTCCACCGCAACCGCAACCGCTTCCTTGAGTGTGAGTGCGCTGGCGCTTCCACAAGCCAGCAGCGACACCGTCATGGCAAGCGCAACGCGCCAGCCGACGGTCACTTTACCCGTCCTGGTCATTTTTACCCCGCAGTTATCCCCGCGCCATTCTTATTATTGTCGGCGCCTTTGCCCAAGCCTTGCCACCACAGCTTGCAATCAGTGTCTAGCAGATTTTCGGAAGATGTGAGGGCTTATTCAATTAGACTCATCTAAAAGCGTTGATTCCTACCATTAGTCTCGGCGTATGTAGCAAAAATGGCACAGAAACGGCGCCTCGCTCTGCCATATATGTGCAGTGGAATCGCAGGGGGCATCCGGTTTGTAAACGAACCGGGATTCAGTTCCCAAGAATCGCCGGCCTGGCAATACCAAAATGAAGGCTAGAGCCGGATGATTTCGGATCTGGTCGATCCGAAATCTGAATCCGGCTCTAAATCAAGAAGATAGAGCATGATGTCGCCCGAAAACCGCTTTACACTTTTCGGCATCATGCTCTGGTGAGCGGACTAAGTCGGAGATCGGCGCGGTACCGGTCGGCAGGCATTGAACCGGCCGGTGACGGTTTCATTGGCAATGCGGCGGCATTCCCTGATAATGCGACCTCCAAATCAGGAAGCATGGACGTTTCGCATGACCAATGTCGCCCTGACCGGGCTTGCCCATGATCTCGCCAGGCGTGCGGCCGAGGGCCGCCCGGTACGCATCGGCGTCATCGGCTCCGGCGAGATGGGCACCGATCTCGTCACGCAGGGCATGCTGATGCCGGGCATTTCGGTTGCGGCCATCTCCACGCGCCGCCCGCACACGGCGCGCGAAGCGATCCGTATCGCCTATGGCGACGATGCCATGGCCGCAGAGGCCGATACCGCCTCCAGGGTCAGCCAGGCGATCGAAAGCGGCAGGATCGCCATCACCTCGAACGAGATGCTGGTCACCAACCCGCTGATCGATGTCGTCATCGATGCCACCGGCAAGCCTGGCGTTGCCGCCGACTTCGACCTGATGGCCATGGAGCACGGCAAGCATCTGGTGATGATGAATGTCGAGGCCGACGTCACCATTGGCTGCTATCTGAAGCGGCAGGCCGACCGGCTGGGCGTGGTCTATTCGGTCGGCGCCGGCGACGAGCCGTCGAGCTGCATGGAGCTGATCGAGTTCGCTTCGGCGCTCGGCTACACCATCGTCTCGGCCGGCAAGGGCAAGAACAACCCGCTCAACCATGACGCCGTTCCCGACGACTACCGGGAAGAGGCGCTGCGGCGAAACATGAACCCGCGCATGCTGGTCGAGTTCGTCGACGGGTCCAAGACCATGGTCGAGATGTGCGCCATCGCCAACGCCACCGGTCTGGTTCCGGATGTTCCGGGCATGCATGGCCCGAAGGCCGATCGCGACCAACTGGCCAAGGTGCTGATCCCGCGCGAGGACGGCGGCCTCCTGTCGAAGAAAGGCGTCGTCGACTACACCATCGGCAAGGGCGTGGCGCCGGGCGTTTTCGTCATCGTCGAGGCGACCCATCCGCGCGTCGTCGAGCGCATGGATGACCTGCATGTCGGCCACGGCCCTTATTACGGCCTCTTCCGGCCCTACCACCTGACCTCGCTGGAAGTGCCGCTGACCGCCGCGCGCATCATGCTGTACGGCCGGCCGGACATGGTGCCCTTGCCGAAGCCGGTGGCCGAAGTCTGCGCGGTCGCCAAGCGCGATCTGGCCGTCGGCGAAACCTTCGACGCCATCGGCGAGACCTGCTACCGCTCCTGGACCATGACGATTGCCGATGCCCGCGCCAACCGCGCCGTCCCGGTCGGCCTGCTGGAGGGTGGCAAGGTGCTGAGGCCGGTCAGGAAAGGTGAGTTGCTGACAGCGGACAATGCCGCGCCAGATCAGACGACCAAGCTTTATGCCCTGCGCCAGTTGCAGGACGAGATGCTTTACGGAACGAGCGCTATTTCCCCAGCTCTATCGACCTGAGACGCGCGGCTTCCACCGCCTCGGTGAGCAGCTTGGTCAGCCGGTCCTCGCCCATCAGCACGGCAAGCGCCGCGGCCGTCGTGCCGTTGGGGCTGGTCACTTGCCGGCGCAACTCGCCGGGCTCCTCATCGCTTTCGGCGGCGAGYGAGGCGGCGCCGTAGACGGTCTGCATGGCAAGCAGCTTGGCGGTCTCGGCCGGCAGGCCGGCCTTCTCGGCGGCGACGGTCAGCGCCTCGATGAAGTGGAAGATATAGGCCGGGCCGGAACCGGAAACCGCCGTCACGGCGTCCATCAGGCCCTCGTCGTCGATCGTCGTCACGACGCCGCTTGCCGATAGCAACTCGGCGACGAAGCGCTGGACGTCGTTCGAAACCAGCGGGTTGGAAAACACCACCATCATGCCCTTGCCGATCGCCGCCGGCGTGTTCGGCATGCAGCGGATGACCGGCGCGAGATCGCCCAGAATCTCCTCGAAGGTAGCGACCGGCGTGCCGGCGGCGATGCTGACGAAGGTGGTCCTGCCGTCGCCGAAGCGCCTGTAGGCGGCGGTGACGTCGCGGATCACCTGCGGCTTTACCGCGACGACGACGAGGTCGGGCACCGCGGCGGCCGGAATACCGTCCGTGTCGGCCGCCGTGGCGCAGCCAAGATGCTCGGCCCGCTTGCGCAATTCGGCATTGGGCTCGACGACGAACACGGCCGATGACGGCAGCTTGCCGGACTTCAGCCAGCCCGAGAGCATGGCGTAACCCATATTGCCGCAACCGGCGAGAACGAGCCTGATGGTCATGGAAGCCTCCGCGAGATGACTTTCCTTTAGAACATGATCCCGAAAAGTTGAAGACTTTTCGGACAAGATCATGGTTCAAAAACATAATCTTAGAGCGGGACGGCGATTGAACGAAAAGCCATCTCGCTCCAACCGCGCGCGAGGCGACGGGGAAACGCCAGTCCGCATGAGATCGGTCGGCAAGGTCAGTGCTGGCGGCGGACTGGAATGGGCCGCAGCGACACTTGCCTCAGGCCAAGCACGCCGAGCACGAAGAACAGCCACACCGGGTCGCCGCGGTGGAAGAAGAAGCTCTCGAGGAAGGCGTTGAGCGCCGTGAACAGCACCACCATCATGAAGAAGTCGCCGAGGAAGATGTTCTCCTTGCGCGGCGGGATCCGCATGTAATCCCGCAGCGGCGCGAAGAGGAAGGTGTAGGCGGCGACGCAGAGCGCGGGGATTCCCATCAGCACCGCGATGTCGAGATAGCCGTCATGGCCGTGCACGATGGTGCGGATGTCCCAGGGCCGGTCGAAAGGCTGGTCCTGGTTGAGCAGCAGCGGCGTCCCCCAGAAGCTTTCATAGCCGTAGCCGGTCCAAGGCTTCTTCGCCAGCATCTCGCCGGCGAACTCCCAGAGCGTGGTGCGTCCGGTATAGGTGAGGTTCGGGAAATAGACTGCCGCCAGCTGTTTCACCGGCGCGATGAACACGATCCCGAGCGTGCCGACGGCAGTGGCGATGATGGCCAGCGAGAACAGGATCGGGGTGCCCAGGCGCATGCCGATGAGGCTCGGCAGCACGACGATCAGGATCGAAAACGGCACCAGTCCGGCCGTCGTCTTCGAGCCGGTATGCAGCATGAAGATCATCGCCGCGCAGAAGATGCCGGCGCCCCACCAGCGCTGGCCGCGCCGGAAGAGATAAAGCCCGGCGAAGCTGAAGCAGGCCATGACCGGCCCGGCGATGTTCTTGTGCGTGAAGACGCCGCGCCACAGCCCGGCATGCTCCGGCTCCTGCGAGTCGGCCGTATGCAGCGCTTCGTGCGGAAAGACGACCAGGCCGATATAGGAGAGCCCGATCACCACGACCGCCGTGAAGATGACGACGCGCGCGAAAGATTCGGCGTCGCGCGGCAGCACCAGGATCGTCGCCATGGTGATGATGCCGATCATGGTGAAGGAGGCCGCGCGCATCGCCGACGGCGGATCGGTCGCAAGCACCACCGACAGGAAGAAGAAGCCCAGCAGCAGCGCCCAGGAAGGGCTGACCAGCGTGCGCACCACGCGCGGGTCGGCGAAGGCAAGCAGCGAGAAGATCGAGACCGCGCCGAGCGATCCGAAGCCGAGCTGATTGACGATGTCGCCGCCGTCGCCGGTGAGTTCGGCGCCGGCCGGCTGGAACGGCCGGAACGAGACGATGATGGTGGCAAACAGCAGCGCCGCGACCGCCGTCGCGATGCCCTCGCGCGTGAAGGCGGCGCCAAGCGGCGCGCGCTCAGTTCTTCTCAGGCTGCCGGTATTGCTCATTGGCATATCCGAATTCGGCAAGCACCCGGCCGAGCGCGACATAGACGGGGTAGAGGCCCGTCGCCAGCGATCCCGTGCGTGCCAGTCTTATCGCGCCGCGCAGCGGCGAGGCGGCAAGCAGCGCCAGGCTCTTCAGAAAGACCCTCGCACCCGCAAACGGTGTGCCGGCGCGCCTTTTCTTTTCGACAAGCGTCGAGATCACGCCGTTGCGCAGGCTGCGGGCGCGGATCCAGTCGGCCTCGACGCGTCGTGCCGGAACGGTCTCGTTCACCCTTGCCTCGGCGCACCAGCCGAGCACGAAACCTTTCTGCGCGGCGCGGCTCAGGAAGTCGGAGTCGCCGCCGCCCATGAAGTTGAATTTCAGATCGAGGAAGGGCGGGCCCATGGCCGTCAGCACATTGCGGCCGACCAGCAGATTGCCGGACGAATAAAGCGCCGGCACGCGGCCCGTCTCCCGGTAGGGCGGCGCAAAGACCGGGTGGTCCGCCCATATAGCATGACCGGCCTCGGCGAACACCGGCACCTGCGGGCCGCCGACGATGTCGGCGCCAAGCGTTTCCGCCGCCATGCACATGCGCTCCAGCCAGTCGGGTTCGGCGATCTCGTCGTCGTCGATGACCAGCAGGTGCTTGAAGTCGGGAAACTGCAGCAACGCCGTCTGCCAACCGGCATTGTAGGCGCTGCAATTGCCGCGCTCATGCGCGATGATGACGAGGCCCGGCATCTCGTCGCGCTCGAACAGCGGTAGCGCGGCCTTGGCGCCCTCGCGCGCATCCGCTTCGTTTTCCATGACGATGACGGCAAAACGCCTCGCGGTTCGCTGCGCCTTGAGCGAGGCCAGCGTCTCCAGCACCTGCTGCGGGCGCTTGAAGGTCGGCACCGTGACGACCGCCTCGACGGTCTCGACGGCAAGCTCCGGAGACCGCCCCGCGATCGATACCGAAGCGTCCGATGGCAAGGGGATCATCCGTTTCCAGTCGCGTGGTTTTGATCCTCGATAGCATCGCGGCGATAACGTTTCGTTAATCACCTTCTTGCGCAGGCGCCGCATGACCGAGGCCTTCAGCCTTTGACGGTGCCGTTTAATCAAGGCTTCACCGCGCTTTGCTACCGGCTACACCAACGGATAGGTGAGATGCATCTGCTGTTCGCCACATCGATCGTGCCAGACGGCGCTCTCGCCTCGGGCTACGAAATTGCCAACGCGGCCATCATCGACGCGTTGCGGCGCGCCGGCGTGCGCGTGACGGTGATGGGCTTCATCTGGCCGGGCAAGGCGCCCGCCGATCCGCAAAACACGGTTCTGCTCGGCGCYGTCGACGTRCGCACGGAAGGCGCCTCGTCGCTGCGCAAGCTTGCCTGGGCAGGCAAGGCGGTGCTTTCCGGCCTCACCTTCGCCTCGGTCAAGCTGCGGGTCGTCGCGGACAACGACATCCGCGCGGCGATCGAGCGCGCCGGCCCATTCGACGGCTATGTGCTGAATTCCGTCCAGTTTGCAGGCGCCTTTGAAAACGTCTTTGGCGACCGGCCTTCGATTTTCGTCGCCCACAATGTGGAGCACCGCTCGGCCGAGGAAAATGCGGCTGCCGCGGGGAGCGCGATCGAGCGTTGGCTTTTCCGCCGCGAGGCGCGGCTGCTCAAGATCATGGAAGAACGCCTCTGCGGCGCCGCACGGTTTGTCTTCACCTTGGCCGAGGAGGACCGCCCGGCTCTCGGCGTCGCCTCGAGCGACCGCTCGGCGGTGCTGCCGCTGGTCACCCGCGCCGAGGCGCCGGCGAGGAAGGCCTCGCGCCGCATCGACTGCGACGCCGCATTGATCGGCACCTGGACATGGCAGCCGAACCGCATCGGCCTCGACTGGTTCCTCGCCAGGGTCGTGCCGCATCTGCGGCCCGACTTCCGTGTGAGGATCGCCGGCAACATGCCGTCGGGGATCACATCCACTCATCCCGGGGTGGAATTCGTCGGCAGGGTCCCGGACGCCCAGGCCTTTGTGCGCGGCGGCGCCGTCATTCCGCTGATCAGCACCGCCGGCAGTGGCGTTCAGTTGAAGACCATCGAGATCTTCGAGCTCGGCCTGCCTTCGGTCGCCACTAGCCGCTCGCTGCGCGGCATCGGCTATCGTCCCGACAATTGCGTGGTGGCGGACGATCCCGTCGCCTTCGCCGCTGCGCTGGAGGCAGCTGTGGCGGACATCCGGGACGTCGACGGCAGCGCCTTCCATCGCCGTCAGGTCAAGGCCCTCGATGCCGCGATCGCGGTCGGGCTGGAGAAGCTGGGTGCCGCCAGGCTGGAGGCCGCGGCATGAACATCCACGCCGCCCGCGCCGCCTTCGGTCTCGACACGCAGAAGACCATTTTAGGYATTCCYGTGCTGGCGATCCGCTGGGACGATGCCATAGCGCTGCTTTCGAGACTGGTCGCCGAGCAGCGCTTCACCAAAGTGAGCTTCCTCAACGCCCACAACGCCAACATCGCCTACGGCGATCCGGTCTTTGCCGAAGCGCTCGACGATTTTCTGATCCTGCCGGACGGCGTCGGCGTCGACATTGCCGCCAAGCTGCTCTATGGCGCGCCGTTCCCGGACAATCTCAATGGCACCGACTTCGTGCCGGCCTTTCTCCTGGCCTCGAAGCGACCGCTGACGGTGGCGCTGCTCGGCGCGACGCGCATCAATGCGGAAGCGGCGTCCCTCAAGCTTTCGGCGCTTGCCGGCCAGCACAAATTCGTCGTCGTCCATGACGGCTATTTCTCCGCCGCCCAGGAGCCGGAGATCGTCGAGCGCATCGCGAAATTGCGGCCCGATGTGTTGCTCGTCGCCATGGGTGTGCCGCGCCAGGAATTGTGGATCGCGCGCCATATCGACGCCCGTCATTGCACACTGCCGATCGCGGTCGGTGCGCTGCTCGATTTCCTGAGCGGCACGGTGCCGCGCGCGCCGTTGTGGATTCGCCGGCTGCGGCTGGAATGGCTCTATCGCCTGTGGATCGAACCCGGCCGCCTATGGCGCCGCTATGTGCTCGGCAACCCGCTCTTTCTGTGGCGCGTCCTGAAGCAAAAATTGTCACGCTGGTCGCRCGCGGCGGAGGCGAGCCGTTGAACAGCCGTTTCGTTCCGGATGCCGCCGCCGCGATCGAGCCGTTGCCGCGCGYTCCGTCGGCCGCGATCGTSACCGCGAGCYACGCGCCGGACTTCGAGCGCTGCCGGCTTTTGTGCGAKACCATGGACCGCCATGTGACCGGCGCGGCGCGGCACTACATCCTGGTCGAACATCGCGACGTGGCGCTGTTTCGCCAACTGCAAGGCGACCGCCGCACTATTGTCGACGAGCGCGATCTGCTGCCGCGCTGGCTGCATGTCTTCGACGATCCGCTGAGCGGGTTTCGCCGCCGCATCTGGCTGAGCCTGCGGACACAGCCGCTGCGTGGCTGGCACGTGCAGCAGTTGCGCCGCATCGCTATTGCGGCCCGTGCGGCAGAGGACGTGCTCGTCTTCTGCGATTCCGACGTTGCCTTTGTCAAACCGTTCGACACCGCCGCCTTCTGGCGCGACGGCAAGGTTCGGCTGTTCAGGCGCGAATGCGTGCTGGCCAATGACGGTCATGATGAGCACCGCGTCTGGTCGCGCAATGCCGGCGTAGCGCTTGGCATCGATGCGAGCAGGACTTCGACGAATGATTACATCTCGACGCTGGTCGCCTGGCGCCGGGAAACCGTAAATGCGATGTGCGAACGGATCGAAAAGGTGCATGGCCGCGAATGGGTCGGCGTCGTCGGCGCGGCGCGCAGGTTCTCCGAGTGCATGATCTACGGCCGTTACGTTGACGACGTGCTGGACGGTGCCGGCCATTTCCATGGCTCCGAGGAGTTGTGCCGCGTCCACTGGAATGGTGAAGCCTTGTCGGACGACGCGTTCCGCCGCTTTGTCGACGCCATGGCGCCGGAACAGGTGGCGATCGGCATGCAGTCGTTCATAGGCACCGATGTCGGCCGCATCCGCCGCCTGATTGGGATTGATTAGCCGGCGCAGAAAATAGGATCGGGCCAGCCTTTAAATGGCCTTCGCCGGCCGGCGCATCGCCGAATAGGTCAGTAGCATCGAGGCGAGATAGAGCAGCAGGAAGACGATGTTGAGCGACAGCACCAGRTTGGRCGTGTCGGCGATCGTCGTCAGCGCATAGGTGAGCAGSACCGCCTTCAGGCCGGCGAGCARGCCGAGATTGACCGCCCGCACCGCCGTCTGGCCGCGCGCGAAGAGAAGCTCGGCCTGGTATTCGACGAGATTGCGCAGGCCGGGCACCAGGACCGCGAGCGCCACAAGCGGGGCGGCCTCCGCGACATTCCTGCCAAGCGCGTTGGGGAAGAAGTGCAGCACGATGCCGAGCGACAGCAACGCCAGTGTCGAGACTAAGAACACGCCTCCTTCGATGCCGCTCTTGACCGCCAGCCGCGACAGGAGTTCCGGAGCCCGCATCATGCGCTGGACCAGCATCATCGAGAAGGTGCGGATCGGGATTGCGGTGAGATCCACCAGCCGCATGATGATGGCATAGACACCGGCGAGGTGCGGCCCGCCGATCGACAGCACAAGCAGCTTGTCGAACTCCATCTGCAGGTAGAACAGCACCTCGGCTCCCGCCACATAGACGGAATCGGCAAGCCGCCGGAAATAGAGTTCCGTGCGCAGCCGGAGCCGCTGGCGTGGGTAGAAGAAGACGAAGGCGACGATAAGCGAGGCGGCATTGGCGCCGATATAGTACCACGACCAGACGCCGATGGTGTGCTGTCCGGCGAGCATGAACAGCACCGCGCCGGCCGCCCTCAGCGCCGTCGCCAGGATTGCCAGCACAGCGGCGCGGCCGAACTTGCCGAGACCGTTGTTGACGATCAGCMCCACCTCGACCGGTCGCCACAGCAGCGCTTCGGCGAAGACGACCGCCGCGAAGACCGCCAGCGGCACGGTGCCGGCGAAGAAGATCAGGTAGACGGCATAGGACGCGGCGGCAAGAAACGGCAGCGAGGCGACGCCGAGCAGCAGGAACCCGGCGGTGAAGGTGCCGATCAGGTTGGGGCGGATGGTGGCGGTGCGATAGAGCGCGGAGATGAAGCCGAAGGCGAGTATGCGCGACAGCATGACGCCCGCCGCCGACGCGGTGGCGAACATGCCGAACTCCGCGACCGACAAGGTGTTGGCCAGCGCCACGAAATAGGCGAGCGAGAACACCAGCCGGCCGCCGGCGCCGCTGATTGCCGAGAAATAGTCGAAAACCAGCTGCCGGCGCGCGGCCACGAAGTGGCCGATCCGCGCGAAGGGCCGCCTTTGCGGTATGTCGCTGGTCTCGGTCATAGGTCGGCCGAACCATAGGCGGGAAAGCTTAACGTGCCGTTCTGGAGCCCACCGGAGCAACCGAAGAAGCGCTGCAATCGAGGCGAGAACGATGCGTCCGGGCCGCCAAAATTAACGTTTTGTTTCCTATGCCTGTTTAGCGTGGCTTAACGATTGGCCGACCGCCGCTCCCAAGCCGCCAGAGAGTAACCCCAGCATATGGTCGACAGGGAAAACCGTGAGGATTGGAGGCGCGAGCGCTCTTTGCTCGCGCTCGGCCAAGCCGTGCGCGGCGAGGACAACACCGTTTCGATCGGCGATAAAGCCGATCCGTCATGGCGCCATGATGCCGCCGAGCGCCACCTCGCTGCTCGCGTCGAGCGTGAGGGCAGGCTAAATCCCCACCCCGCGAATGAGCGGGAATTCAGCCATCGTCGAGCCGAGCCGGTTTCGCATGCGATGCCGGTGGAGGACGATTGGCCCGCGCGCGGCGGCTATCCGCAGGCCGGGCCGCGTGAAGATACCCGCTCCCCAGGTGACAATCCGCAAGCCTCGCCCGAACCTCGATATGCGAGGCGGCCGGTGGCCGGCGTCGATCCCGACGCTGAGGAATGGAAACCGCTGATCGACCCCGTGCAGGTCGTTCGCGGCATCGCCCGTTCCAAGGCGCTGGTTCTTTCGACGACGATCCTGGGCGCCGTGCTCGGCATCGCCATCGCGCTGTCGACGCCGAAGAAATACGAAGCCACCACCGAAGTCATCGTCGACCCGCGCGACCTCAAGCTCACCGACCGCGACCTGACGCAGAACGTGATCGCCTCCGATGCGACACTTGCCATTGTCGAAAACCAGGTCCGCATCCTCACTTCGGGCACGGTGCTCAACAAGGTCGTCGACAAGCTCAACCTCACTGTCGACCCGGAATTCAACGGGCAGGGCAAGGGCGGCATCGGCCTCATGTCCATGCTCCGCTCGATCCTGTCGCGTCAGGATGCGCAGGGGCCTGCCGACGAGGCCCGCCGACGCGCGCTGGCCGTCGGCAATCTGGCAAAGAGCCTGGACGTCGAGCGTGGCGGCAAGACCTTCGTCGTCTCGGTCACCGCCACCACGCAGAATCCCGAGAAGTCGGCGCTGATCGCCAACACCATGATCGGCGCGTTCCAGCAGATCTCCAGCGAAATCCAGTCCAACACGGCGGGCCGCGCCAATGACGAGCTGACGGCCAGGCTCGACGAACTGCGCAAGGGCGTCGAGACGGCCGAGCGCAAGGTTGAGGATTTCAGGGCCACGCATGATCTCGTCGACGCGCAAGGCCACCTGATCAGCGACGATCAGATGCTGAAGCTCAACGAGCAGCTTTCCGCCAGCCGCGCCCGCACGCTGGAACTCAACGCCCGCGCCGCCTCGGCGCGCTCGCTCGACATCAATTCGGTCCTTGGCGGCACCTTGCCGGAGGAGCTCGGCTCCAACACCATGAGCGAGCTGCGCTCGCAATACGCGGCGCTGAAGCAGGAGGCCGATCGCGCGGCGATCAAGTTCGGGCCGCGCCATCCGGAGATCCAGGCGCTCAACGCCCAGATCGCCGGCGCGCGCGAGCGCATCGGTGCCGAGCTGCAGCGTATCGCCGCAGCGCTGCAGGTCGATCTGAAGCGTTCCGTCCAGCTCGAGCAGGACCTTGCTTCGCGTCTGGCGCAAGCCAAGGTGCAGAGCGGCGACGTCAACAACAACCTTGTTTCACTGCGCGAACTGGAGCGCGAGGCCGCCGCCAAGCGCTCGGTCTACGAGCAGTTCCTCCTGCGCGCCAAGGAAACCGGCGAGCAGAAGGACATCAACACCGCCAACATAAGCGTCATTTCGGAGGCCAACCCGCCACTCGAGGCCAAGGGACCGTCGCGTGTCGTGATGGCCCTGGCCGGTCTGTTCGCGGGTCTTTTCGCCGGTATCGGGCTTGGCGCGCTGCGCGGCGCCTATGCGAGCCTGCGCGAGACGGCCGACGCCCGCTCGCGCCGCGCAGCAGGGGAACGCCCGGCTGCTGACGGGAGAACCGACAGGCAGGCGCCGCCGGCGCCGGCTCCGTCGGCGGTCCCTGCGCCGGACGCGGCCAACGATGATCGGACAGGGCGTGCCGGGTCCATGGTTGCCCCGCTGCGCGATCTGTGGGCTGCGGTGACCAGAAGACCGGACGCCGTCGAGAGCGTCCAGCTTGGCGGCACGATGGCCATGCCGCCGACCGAGCGTGGACAGCGACCCGCGGCCGCCGGGCAGCCGCAAGCCTTTCAATCGCCCCGGCCGCCCGCGCACGGTCCAGGCCGGCCGTCCGGCGATCCTGTGCCTGCCGGCCGCCCATACGATCATCAGGCGCCCGGTACCGGGCAGACGCCCCGGCCAGTCGTGGAAACACGTGCGATCGCTGACGCCGACCAGCAAGACCAGGTCGACGAGATTCGCGCCAGCCTGCGCGAATTCCGCGAAGCGGTGCGTGAGCTTACCGAAAGCCGATCGCATCGCCGCTATTTCTAAAACGCCAGGCGTCCGATAAAAGCGGCCGGTTTCGGGTTTACGGCATCCGACGACGCTTTGACGGGGTTGCCCCGTCGAATTTTCGTGAAAATGCCGCGCGGCATTCCGGGCGCCAACCACTTGGCGTGGCTCGAAGTGCCGGCAAGGATTCAGGCAGCGGGAAAATGCTGCCGCTGAACGGTGTTGAAGGTGAATGATGGCTGAAGTGATTGACGGGAAAAGTGTCGCCGAGGACGTGGTCAACAGGGTCAAGGCGCTGACATCGGAGCTTTCGGCCAAGGGCGCCACCAAGCCGGGTCTGGCGGTGGTGATCGTCGGCGAGGACCCGGCGAGCCAGGTCTACGTCGCCTCGAAGTCGCGCACCGCCAAGGAATGTGGCTTCCATTCGCTCCAGCATACGCTGCCTGCCGAGACCACCGAGCAAGCGTTGCTGAAGATCATCGGCGACCTCAACGCCGATCCCTCCATCCACGGCATCTTGGTGCAACTGCCGCTTCCCGGCCACATCGATTCCGGCAAGGTCATCCAGACGATCTCGCCGGAGAAGGATGTCGACGGCTTCCACTTCATCAATGTCGGCAAACTCGGCACCGGCGAGCTCGAGACGGCCTTCGTGCCCTGCACGCCGGCCGGCTCCATGCTTCTGATCGAGCGGGTGCGCGGCAAGGATCTGTCCGGCCTCAACGCCGTCGTCGTCGGCCGCTCCAACATCGTCGGCAAGCCGATGGCCAATCTTCTGCTCGCCGCCAACTGCACGGTCACCATTGCGCACAGCCGCACCAGGGACCTGCCGGCGTTGGCCCGCACCGCCGATATCCTGGTCGCCGCGGTCGGCCGCCCGGAGATGGTCAAGGGCGACTGGGTGAAGCCCGGCGCCACCGTCATCGATGTCGGCATCAATCGCATCCCCGCGCCTGAGAAGGGCGAGGGCAAGAGCCGCCTGGTCGGCGACGTCGCCTATGCGGAAGCCGCTAAGGTCGCCGGCGCCATCACGCCCGTGCCCGGCGGCGTCGGCCCGATGACCATTGCCATGCTGATGGCGAACACTGTAGCTTCCGCCTACCTCGCGGCCGGATTGAAGCGACCGTCCTTCTGATTGAGAAAGCCTCAGCATTGCCGAACCTAACTGCTCCCGTTGAACGGCCGGTCAGCGCAGATCCCGTTCAGGGCGGCAGGCAGTTCGGCTTCCTGCTGGTCGACAAGTTCTCGATGTTCTCGCTCGCCGCGGCGATCGACTGCTTCCGCTCGGCGAACCGGCTGCTCGGCCGCGATTTCTACGGTTGGACGACCATTTCGGCGGACGGCGACGCCGTCATGGCCTCCAACGGCCTGCCGCTCAAGATCGACTATTCCGTCGCCGACATGCCGCCGGTCGATATCCTGTTCGTGTCGGTCGGCCTCTCCATCGAATTTCCCGGCAAGAGCAAGGTGCTGGCGGCGCTCCGCAGCTGGGGCCGGCGCGGCAATGCGCTCGGCGCCCTGTCGGTCGGCTCCTACCTGCTCGCCGAGGCCGGCCAGCTCGACGGCTACCGCTGCACCATCCAYTGGGAAAACCGCGCCGGCTTCATGGAGCGCTTCCCCGACATCAACTGCACCGGCAATGTCTTCGAGATCGACCGCAAGCGTTACACCTGCGCCGGCGGCACCACTTCCATCGACCTGATGCTGGAGATCGTGCGCGGCGATTTCGGTTCCAACCTTGCCAACGGCGTCGCCAACCAGTTCCAGCACGAGCGCATCCGCTCGGCCGGCGACCGCCAGCGCGTCGGGCCCGAGCGCGACCTCACCGGCAAGTCGGAGAAGCTCAGGCGCATCGTCGAACTGATGGCCGACCATCTCGACGAGCCGCTGTCGGCGGTGCAGCTYGCAAAGTCSGCMGGSCTTTCSGTGCGCCAGGTCGAGCGCCTGTTCCTGCGCCATTTGAGCGTGACGCCCGGCCGTTATTACATGCGGCTGCGGCTGGAACGGGCGCGCGAACTGCTGCGCCAGACCAACATGCCGATCCTCGATGTGGCGATCGCCACCGGCTTCACCTCGCACTCCTATTTCGCGCAAAGCTACCGCCTGCAGTTCGGCCGCCCGCCCTCGGAAGAGCGCCGCACCACCTATTAAGTCATCGAGACGGCGCGGTCAGGCTACCTGTGACGGTCACCCCGCCGGCATTGAGAAATGTGCCGCCCTGGTCGAGCTTGACGGTGTTGCCGCCGGTCACAGCACCTTCATCGGTCACCGTCCATGCGTTGATCGTGGCGCTGATAGCAGGGTTCGAAGGGCCAAGGGTCAAGCCCGGGTCTGTATGGGCGGTCGTCCCCGCGAAGGTGTCGAGATTGACTGCACCGGTGTTGGCGGTGATTTCGACACCCTCCGCCTCTGATCGCCGGCTGTTCGTGTCTCCTTGAAGACCCGGCATGCCCCCACCCCTTGCAGCAATCACATTCGTGCTCCACTATTTTTCGCAGTCGTTTTCGATCCCGGTGCTTTCGCCTGATCCGCCGCCGCGATTCGATATCGACGGGCAACGCTAGCTTTTGCGCCGCTCGGGAAACTCCGGCGAATGCGGACAGATGCGGGGGGCATGGGATAAGCGTGACGGGTAAGCGCGACCGGCGCCTTCGCGATTGGAAGGAGATCGCCGCGTTCTTTGGACGCGACGAGCGAACCGTGCGGCGTTGGGAGCGTCAGCGCGGCCTGCCGGTGCACCGGATTTCCGGCGGTGCCCGGAACCTGGTGTTTGCCTATACTGAAGAGCTTGAACGATGGTTGCGCAGCGGCAAACCTGCCGCGCAGGATGATGCCGCCGCACCGGTGGCCGATACCCCTCTTGCGCTCCCGGTTGCGGAAGCGGGCGCCGCCGCTACGGGATCAACGGTGTCGCGTCGCCGGCCGTTGCTCATCTTCGGCGCGGTCGCCCTGGCCTTCCTGGCGATAGCCGGCGCCGTGACGATACGTGGCGCCGATGCGCCGCCGGCCAGTGTCGCCTACAAGCCTGATCCGAGGGTCCAGGCTCTCTATCTCGATGCYGTCTACCATCTCGGMACCAGGCAGGCGGACGGCTTTACCCACGCAATCCAGCTCCTCACCGAAGCCACGACKCTGGACCCGAATTATGCCGAGGCCTACGTCAAGCTCGCCGATGCCTACAACACGGCCAGCCAGTTCACGCTYATGCCGCAGAACGAAGCCTATCCGCGCGCGTTGGCTGCTTCCCGTCGGGCCATAGCGCTGGACGGCAACAATGCCGGCGCYTAYGCGGCGCTCGCCTTCACCACTTTCTACTGGACGAAGGATTTTGTGAAATCGCGCGAACTGTTCGAACGCGCCATCCGGCTCGACCCGAACGCGGCGCAGCCGCATCATTGGTATGCGCTGACTCTCATGGTTACCGGCGAGACCGCTCTCCCGTTGCGCGAGATAGGCCGGGCGCAGGAGTTGAACCCGGAATCGCGCGCCATCGTCGCGAACAAGGCGCTGATCCTCTTTTATGCGGGGCAGACCGACGAGGCCGTGATGATCCTGCGGCAACTGGCAAAGGCCGAGCCGAATTTGCGCTCTCCGCCCGAATATCTGGCGACGATCTATCTCGACGAGGGCCGCTTCACCGATTTCCTGCGCGAATACCGGCGCGCGGCCGCGATCGCCGGCAATGGCGCCCGTCTGACCATCGCGGATGCGGCCGAGAAGGGCCTGCGCGAATCCGGCGGCCAAGGCCTGTTGTCAGCCATGTATGCCGAACAGATACGCCAGTTCGAAAAGGATCTCGAACCCGCCTACAAGGTAGCGGGCACGGCGGCCATGCTCGGGCGCGCGGATGAAGCGATCCGCTATCTTGAGGAATCCCTACGGCGCAAGGAGAATGACATGCTTGGCGTGCGCATCGAGCCGCCTTTCAAGGGACTGCGCGCTGACCCGCGATACCGGGCGATTGTCGAGAGGCAAGGCTTCATACCCGCCGGCGCGTGAACCGACGATAGCGGCTCAGCCTTGTGCCTCGCAGCCGCCCCAAATAGTTTTCGCTCGCGGACCAGAGACTGTCTCAGGAGATTTACATGGCGGTATTTTCACGGAGCGCCGCTACGGCGACCCTCTTTTTGTGGACCACGACGTTCGGCTTCGCCGCCGACCGCGTGATCGTCATACTCGACGCTTCCGGCTCCATGTGGTCGCAGATCGATGGCAAGCCAAGGCAGGAAATCGCGCGTCAGTCGCTTAGAACCGTGCTTCAATCGATCCCAGCCGACAGGGAAATCGGCTTCATGGCCTATGGCCATCGCACGAAGGGCAGTTGCGAGGACATCGAGCTCATCGTGCCGCCGCAGGTAGGCTCGGCAAGCGCGATTTCCGCCGCCGCCGACAGCTTGAAATTCCAGGGCAAGACCCCGCTGACGGCCGCGGTCAAAAAGGCGGCGGAAGCGTTGAGATATACCGAGGACAAGGCAACCGTCGTCCTCATCACCGACGGACTGGAAACCTGCGGCGGCGACCCGTGCGCGCTCGGCAAGGAACTCAAGGCCTCCGGCGTCGACTTCACCGCCGACGTCGTCGGCTTCGGCCTCACCGCCGATGAAGGCAGGCAGGTGGCCTGTCTCGCCGAGAACACCGGCGGCAAGTACATCCAGGCTACCGACGAGAAGGGGCTCAGGGAAGCGCTGGCCGAGACAGTGGCGTCGCAGGCTCCCGCGCCTGAGTCCGCTCCAGTGCCGGCACCTCAGCCTGCACCAGCCCCGGAGACTGCGCCGGAGCCCGCCAAGTCGGGGTTCAATTTCACGCCGGGCGTGGTTATGGCGCAAGGCGGCGAGCCGATCATCGACGGCAATGCCTGGGAGATCTACAAGGCCAAATCCGACGGCACGCGCGGCGACCAGGTCACCACGCAATACGGGCCGCTCAAGACCAACCTCGAACCCGGCGACTATGTCGTCGTCGCCCGCAACGACGAGGCAAGGACTGAGCAGAAGATCAAGATCGAGGCGGGCAAGACCTATGACCCTGTGTTCACGCTGAACGGCGCCACATTGGCCATCCATCCGCGCGCCAGCCAGGGCGCCGAGATCAGCACGGAAGCCCGTGTCGACATCGCTTATCCGGGCGGAACCACCACCAGTTATGGCGATGCAAAGGTGATGGTGCCTGCCGGCGAGCAGAAGGTGACGGTGCAGATCGGCGCCGGCACGGTGACCGAGACCATTCGGCTTGCCGCCGGACAGACCGTCGAGAAGGACGTCGTCGTTGGTGTCGGCCATGCGGTGCTTAACGCCTACTATGTCGCCGGTGGCGACAAGGCAGACAATTCGGCCGTCGGTTTCGAGATCGTCAAGGCGAAGAAGAAGACCGATGGCAGCCGCGAAAGTGTCGAGCACTCCTATGGAGCGGACAGCAAGTTCTGGCTGCCGCCGGACGACTATGTCGCCGTCGCCACGCTCGATCTCGCCGTCGCCGAGCAGCCCTTCACCATCAAGGCCGGYGAAAGCCAGGATGTGAAGGTGGYGCTCGATGCCGGCGTGCTGGCCATGTCCGCGCCCGGCGCCTATTCGATCGAGCTGTTCTCGTCGAAGATGGATGTCGACGGCAAGCGCAAGTCGCTCGGCCTGACCTATGGCGACAACTGGCAGCAGACGCTTCCCACCGGCGACTATGTCGCCGTGCGCCATATGTCCGACCAGGGCCAGGACAGGGAAATGCCGGTGACGATCAGGGCCGGCGGGCGTTCGGAGATCACCATTCCGCAATGATGACGACCTGACCTGGCGTTCCAGACGTCCGGCTTGGGTATTCCGCCGACAATCGCGGAGCGCCCATCTTGGCAACGCAGTGAAAGCTGCGTCGATCAGGCAGCTTCCAAGACGCGCATTTCGACATGCAACCCGGCCGCGACCACCATGTTGACGAGCGTATCGAGGGCGAACAGATTGATCTTCCCGCGCAGGAGATCGGACACGCGCGGTTGCGTTACGCCAAGCCGGCGTGCAGCTTCGGCCTGCGTCCAGCCCTTTGCTCGGATATGCCGCTCCAGCGCCATCATAAGCGTGGAGCGGAGCTTCATATTCTCTGCTTCGGCGGGAGCGTCTTCGATGGCGTCCCACACACTTGCAAAGGTATCGCTGCTCATTGGCCTAGCTCCTTCATGAGATCGCCGTAGCGCTTCGCAGCCAAATCCAAATCTGTTTTGCTGGTCTTCTGCGTCTTCTTTTGGAAGCAATGCAGCACGTAGATCGCGTCGGCAAATTTGGCGATGTAGATCACCCGAAACGCGCCGGCCTCGTCCCTAATCCTGATTTCCAGTACGCCCTTGCCGACTGTCGTCATAGGCTTCCAGTCGGTCGGAGTTTGCTCGTTCTGTACCTTGTCGAGCTGGTAGCCTGCTTCACGCCGTGCCGAGTTCGGAAAGGCGCGCAGATCACTGAGGGCGCTGCCCCTGAACTTAAGCAGTTTCACCGTTGACAACTATACAAAATTTTGTATGTCAGCGCAAGTTTTCTTTCCCGTGGAAGCTGGTCAGGTGTTCCCGAACGCCGCGGCGCCGTGATCGGCGCGCCCGACCAGTTGCCGGAAGCCGGCGAACAGCTCGCGGCCGAAGCCGAACTCGTTGCCGATGAGATCGGCATCCGCCGTGCGCCGCAGCGCGAACTCCGCTCCCGGCACCAGCACTTCCAGCGTGCCGGCGTCGGCGTCGAGCCGGATGACGTCGCCGTCATGGATCCTCGCGATGGGGCCGTCCTCGACCGCTTCCGGCGTCACATGGATCGCCGCCGGCACCTTGCCGGAAGCGCCCGACATGCGCCCGTCCGTCACCAGCGCCACGCGCTGCCCGCGATCCTGCAGGATGCCGAGCACGGTGGTCAGCTTGTGCAGTTCCGGCATGCCGTTGGCCTTCGGTCCCTGGAAGCGGATGACGGCGACGAAGTCGCCGGTGAGCGTGCCGGCCTTGAAGGCGTCGTTCAGCCCCTGCTGGCTGTCGAACACTTTTGCCGGCGCCTCGATGACGCGCCGCTCGGGCTTCACGGCGGAAGTCTTGATGACGGCATGGCCGAGATTGCCGGCAAGCACCTTCAGCCCGCCCGTCGGCTGGAACGCCTTCTTGAAGGGCGCCAGCACCTTCTCGTCGCCGCTGTCGCGCGGCGCCGCCTCGCGCACCACGCCGCCGTCCTCGCCGAGCCTTGCCTCGACCGCGTAGGGCCGCAGGCCTTCGCCCCACACCGTCTGCACGTCCTCATGCAGGATGCCTTCGTCGAGCAGCTCGCGGATCAGGAAGCCGAGGCCGCCAGCGGCGTGGAAATGGTTCACGTCGGCGAGCCCGTTAGGATAGACGCGCGCCAGCAGCGGCACGGCTTCCGAAAGGTCGGAAATGTCCTGCCAGGTCAGCGCGATGCCGGCGGCGGCGGCCATCGCGATCAGGTGGATTGTGTGGTTGGTCGAGCCGCCGGTGGCATGCAGGCCGACCACGCCGTTGACGATGGAGCGCTCGTCGATCATGCGCCCGACCGGCGTATAGGCGTTGCCGAGCGCGGTGATCGCCAGCGCGCGCTTCGCCGCTTCCCTGGTCAGCGCGTCGCGCAACGGCGTGCCCGGATTGACGAAGGAGGCGCCGGGCGTGTGCAGGCCCATGATCTCCATCAGCATCTGGTTGGAGTTGGCGGTGCCGTAAAAGGTGCAGGTGCCCGGCCCATGATAGGACTTGGACTCCGCCTCCAGCAGTTCGGCGCGGCCGACCTTGCCCTCGGCATAGAGTTGGCGGACCTTCGCCTTCTCGTCGTTCGGCAAGCCCGACGTCATCGGTCCCGCCGGAATGAACACCGCCGGCAGATGGCCGAAGGTCAGCGCCGCGATCACCAGACCCGGCACGATCTTGTCGCAAACGCCGAGAAAGACGGCGGCGTCGAACATGTTGTGCGACAAGCCGATCGCGGCCGCCATGGCGATCACGTCACGGGAGAACAGCGACAGTTCCATGCCGGGCTGGCCTTGGGTCACGCCATCGCACATGGCCGGCACTCCGCCCGCCACCTGCGCGATGCCGCCCGCCTCGCGCGCCGCTTCCTTGATCAGCACCGGAAAGGTCTCGAACGGCTGATGCGCCGACAGCATGTCGTTATAGGAGGTGATGATGCCGAGGTTCGGCACGCGGTCGCCGCCGAGCGCGACCTTCTCCGAGGGGCTGCAGACGGCAAAGGCGTGGGCGAGATTGCCGCAGGAGAGCACCGCGCGGTTGGCCGTGCGGCCGGACCCCTCCGCGATGCGGGCGAGGTAAGCCTCGCGGCCGGCTTTCGAACGCTGGCGGATGCGTTCCGTGATGGCTTCGATATCGCGTCTGGCTGTCATGGTCCGTCCTTTCGAGCCCGGCCACGTCCTCCCATCGTCAGCCGGACCGTCTTGCTGTTGAAATCAGGGTGCCCAGAACACCTCGATCGGTATTGGTGATGCTTCGAGCACCTTGCGTATCGGCTTTTTCTCGCCCGGTCCCATAGCGCCGTCGAAAGCCGCGCGCTTGTCCTCGCCTTCGATCTGGAGCGCGATGAAGCCGGCGGCAATGATGCGCGCCATCGAAAGCGTCAGCCGCGGCTCGCCGCCGCTTTGCGCGTGGACCGGCAGCACGATCCTTTGCGAGGACGGGTCGAGCAATTCGGCGAGGTTGCCGGCGTCGGGAAAGAACGAGGCGGTGTGGCCGTCGCCGCCCATGCCGAGCAGGACCACGTCGAGCGGCCAGTCGAGCGCCTTCAGCGCCTCGCTGTCGGAATCCGCAGCGTCCTCGATGCTTGCCGCCTCGTGGTAGAGCGGCACGAAGCGTGCCGCCGCTGCCTTGTTCTGGAGCAGGTTGGCCGCCACCAGCCCGGCATTCGAGCGCGGCGAGGAAGGCGGCACGAAGCGTTCGTCGACCAGCGTCACCGTGACCTTGTCCCAGGCGATCGGTATGGCGGACAGCGCGGCGAAGAACTTCGCCGGCGTCGTGCCGCCGGATACGGCTATCGACGCGCTGCTGCGCCTTGCGATCGCATCGGTCAGCCGCGCGGCGACCCGATCGGCAAGGGCCGCCGCCAGCTCCCGGCGACCGGCAAAGCCGTTCCAGTTGTAGTTGGGCCGGCTCAATTGCTCTCGTGCCATGTCCGTCCGTCGCGTTCGATGAGCGCAATCGAGGCCGACGGCCCCCAGGTGCCGGCCGTATAGCCTTGCGCTTCCTGCCGGGCGCTTTCCCAGGCGTTCTGGATCGGGTCGATCCACCTCCACGCCGCCTCGACCTCGTCACGACGCATGAACAGCGTCTGGTTGCCGCGCACGACATCCATGATCAGCCGCTCATAGGCGTCCGGCGCGCGTCCGTCGAAGGACTGCGCGAAGCTCATGTCGAGCGAAATCTGGCGCAGCCGCATGCCGCCTGGGCCAGGATCCTTGATCATGATGTACTGCTTGACGCCTTCGTCCGGCTGCAGGCGGATCACCAGCTGGTTGGCGAAGATCGGCCCGGCGCTGTCGCCGAAGATCGAATAGGGGATCGGCTTGAACTCGATGACGATTTCCGAAACGCGCGTCGCCAGCCGCTTGCCGGTGCGGAGGTAGAAGGGAACGCCGGCCCAGCGCCAATTGCCGATCTCGGCCTTGATGGCCACGAAGGTCTCGGTGTTGCTGTCCTTGCCGAGCTCCTCGACATAGCCCTTGACCGGTCCGCCGGCCGATGCGCCGGCGCGATACTGGCCTCGCACCGTGTGCTTGGGCGCCTCGTTGCCGTTGATGCGCTTCAGCGCCCGCAGGACCTTCAGCTTCTCGTCGCGCACCGCGTCGGCGTCCATCGACGAGGGCGTCTCCATGGCGACCAGGCAAAGCAGCTGCAGGATGTGGTTCTGCACCATGTCGCGCAGGGCGCCCGCCTTGTCGTAATAGGTGACGCGGTCCTCGAGGCCGACGGTCTCGGCGACCGTGATCTGCACGTGGTCGATCTGGGCGGAGTTCCACAATGGCTCGTAGAGCGCATTGGCAAAGCGCAGCGCCATCAGGTTCTGCACCGTTTCCTTGCCCAGATAGTGATCGATGCGGAAGATCTGGCTTTCGTGGAAATCGTCGCCGACCGCGTCGTTGAGCGCGCGCGCCGAAGCGAGGTCGCGGCCGATCGGCTTCTCCAGCACGATGCGCGAGTTCGGCGTGATCAGCTTGTATTCCTTGAGCTGGTGCGAGATGTCGCCGAACAGCGCCGGCGCCACCGCAAGATAGAAGGCGCGGATGCGGTCGCTGTCGCCGATTGCCTTTTTCAACTTGTCGAAGCCGGTGCCGGTGGTCGCGTCCGCCGGGACATAGGACAGCCTGGCCAGGAAGGTCTCCAACTCCTTCGCATCGACGTCCGCGGCCTTCACGTGGTCCGAGATCGCCTGCTTGGCGAACGCGCGGAACTCGGCGTCGGTCATTTTTGCGCGTGACGTGCCGATGATTCGCGTGGGTTCGGAGAATTGATGATCGCGCTGGCGATAGTAGAGCGAAGGCAGAAGCTTGCGCTCCGACAGGTCGCCGGTGCCACCGAAGATGACGAAGTCGAAAGGATCGACGGGGATGATCTGGCTGGTCATGGTCAGTCCGATTTGAGGCCGGGCGCCGATAGCGAGAGTGGTATATTCTAATCGATTTAAATTTTCCAGTGCCATGGTGTCACAGCAAGCGCCAATCGTTGCATGTCGATTGGCCCCATGTGTTGCCCTTGACACTGGCGCCGCCCGGGGGCTTGTCGGCAGGCGATGGCTTCCGGCGGCGTTCGCGGCTGCAACATAGAACGTGAATGTGACGAAAGCTAAGGGAGAAATCGCGGACGCGCCACCTCTCGCGGCGCGCCACGGGCTCCCAAGGCAATTGCGGGCGATCTTCAATGGCGGGGAAAAACATGCGTCTGGAAAACAAGGTCGCCGTCATCACCGGCGCGGCATCGGGCTTCGGCGCGGGCATGGCGAGGCGCTTTGCCGAAGAGGGCGCGCGGGTTGTCGTCGCCGACCTCAACGCCAAGGGTGCCGAGCGCGTGGCGCAGGAGATCGGCGACAACGCGATCTGGACCCAGACCGACGTCTCGCTGCGTTCGGAATTCGACGAGATGGTCTACGCGGCCAAGAGCGCCTTCGGCCGCATCGACATCATGGTCAACAATGCCGGCTACACCCATCGCAACGGTGACATGCTCGACGTCAACGAGGAAACCTTCGACCTGATCACCGCCGTCAACATGAAGGCGATCTATCACGCGGCACTTGCCGTCGTGCCGATGATGGACCGGCAGGGCGGCGGCGTCATCCTGACCACGGCCTCGACGGCGGGCCTCCGCCCGAGGCCCGGGCTGACCTGGTACAATGCCTCCAAAGGCTGGGCGATCACCGCCACCAAGTCGATGGCGGTGGAGCTGGCGCCGAAGAACATCCGCGTCAACTGCCTGTGCCCGGTCGCCGGCGAGACCGGCATGCTGGAGAAGTTCATGGGCGCCGACACGCCCGAAATTCGCGAGAAGTTCCGCGCGTCCATCCCGCTCGGCCGGCTCTCGACGCCGCTCGACATTGCCAATGCCGCGCTCTGGCTGGCCTCTGACGAAGCCGCCTTCATCACCGGTGTGGCGCTGGAGGTCGATGGCGGGCGCTGCATCTGAGTTGGCCGCGCCTGCGCTRCCGGTTATCTCGCCACGGATCGCTTCCCGCGAACGGGATCAGGCGCCGGTCTTGACGTAGCTCTTGTAGACCCAGCCGCGCTTGCCGTTATAGACGATCTCGCACCACTGCTTGCAACTCATCACCTGCACCGATGCCTTGGCGGGCACCGTCAGGATCGCGGCGGCGCCTTTCTTTGGGCCGGCCCGCATCGTGACCGGCCTCAGGATGCGCCCGTTCGCGCCTGCGCCGGCCTTCTCAGGCTTCGGCTTGGCTCCCGCGTCGTCGCCGACCGCCGCCGGATCGGCCTGGGGAGCCTGCGGCTTGACTTCCGGGATGGCCGCGGTCTGGGCGCCGTCCGATGGGTTGTCCGCGTTCTGTCCGGCTGCCGCCTGGTCGTCCATCGGCGCAGGCGCCGCGACCTCCGACAGCGCCGTCGACGCGTCGTTCTCGGCAGAGGGTTCGGCGTAGGCAGCCACTGTTTCCTTTTGCTCGGCTGGCTGGCTGGAAGCTTGCTGGGTGGCTGGCGCCGGCGCGGGCGCTGCCGCCTCGGCCGGAACCGGCGCGGTCCCGCCGCCACTCGCAGGATCCCAACGGGGACTGCTGGAGGACAGCGCCGGGATCGCAGCCTCGCGCGCCGGGCTGGCTGGCGAAACCGCGTCGGCCTTGCGCGCGGCCTGCGGAGCTGCCGCGACTGTGACGACGGCGTTTGTCGCGGCCGGCGCGATCTTCGTGGTCTTGACCGGGACGGCCGGCACAGTCTGTGCCGCGCTCGCGATGGCTTGCCGGCCGCTGCCGGGCAAGGCCAGCCAAAGTGCGACCGCCGCGACGCCAAGCAGCGCCACGGTGCCGACGGCTGCGATCACCAGATGCGAATTCGATTGGACATTCTGCCAGAAAGATGGCCGCACATCATAGCCGAACTGCACTGCGAAGCGCCGTCGTTCCGGCGCACCGAAACTGAAGGGCTCATTCACTCAAACCACCTCCAAAAACGGGCCGACGTTCTTTCAATCATGGCCGCGACGTCTCGGCTTGATCGGCGTCAGTCCCGAAAATCACTGCGGGCAGGCCCGCGCAAATCCCCATTTCATCGCCCAGAACCGCCATCTTTTGCCGCCGATTATGGCATCAGTACGAAATTCTGCGCATTTGTTAAGAATTCTGCAACGTGCCGTAAGGTCATCGGCCCCGTCGAATCAATGGCTTCCGCCGGATGCCGGCTTCAGATTCTGTCGCGCAGCGCGTACCAACTGAGCGCCAGGAACAAGAGCGGCGCGCGAAAGCGCCGGCCGCCGGGGAAGGCGGGGATCTTCAGATCCTCGATCAGTTTCAGCCGGTCGCGATTGCCGGTGACCGTCTCGGCATAGAGCTTGCCAAAGAAGTTGGACAGCATGACGCCGTGCCCGGAATAGCCGCCCACCGAGATCACGTTCGGCATCACCTCGCGCACGAAGGGTTTTCTGGGCACGGTGATGCCGACATAGCCGCCCCAGCCATGGGTGATCTCGACATCCTTCAGCGCCGGGTAGAGCTCGGCGATCTGCCGGCGGATATGGATGTGGATATCCTTCGGATCGTTGACGGCGTAGACCTCGCGACCGCCGAACAAAAGCCGGCCGTCCTTCGACTTGCGGAAATAGCGCACGACGAAGCGGGAATCGTCCACCGATTCGCCGCCGGGCAGCACGGTCGTATCCGGCCCCAGCGGCACGGTCGCGCCGATGAAGGAGCCGATCGGCATGATGTGCGCGGCGCTCACCGGCTCGAGATTGCCGCCATAGGCGTTCACCGCGATCAGGCATTTGTCGGCCGAGATCGTGCCTTTCGTGGTCGCGATCTTCACCTTGCCGCCGGCGGAGACGATGCCGGTCGACGGCGTCTGCTCGAACAGATGCGCGCCGGCCGCGGCCGCCGCCCGCGCGGTGCCGATCACCAGCTTCAGCGGGTGGATGTGGCCGGTGCCGACATCGCGCGTGCCGCCGAAATAGCGCGTCGAGCCCACGCGTCGCGCCGTTTCCGCCGCATCCATGAAGCTGACATGCGGATAGTTGAAGCGGCTCGCCATGATCTCGGCGTGCCGCTTGTAGTCGTCGACGTAGCGTTGCTTGTGCGCCACCGACAGCTGGCCCGGCATATAGTCGATATCGATGTCGTTGGCGGCTGCGAATTCCAACAGATGCGCCTTGGCTTCTTCCGCCATATCGAACAGGGCCTTGGCGCGGGAGAAGCCGTATTCGTCTTCCAGTTCCTCGGCCCAGGCGCGCTGGCCGGTGCCGATCTGGCCGCCATTGCGGCCGGACGCGCCGTCGCCGAAGCGATAGGCTTCGATGAGCACCACATTGCTGCCCGCCTTGGCAAGATGGGCTGCCGCCGACAGGCCGGTGAACCCGCCGCCGATGATGACGACATCGCAAGCGCGGTCGCCATCGAGGGCCGGATATTCAGGTCGGGGCCCGGCTGTATCCTCATACCAGGACAGGCCGGGGGAGATGGGGGATTGGTAGGGCATGATCGTTTGCAAGGGAGTAGGGGAGTAAGGGAATAGGGGAGGAAGAAGTCGACAGGCTAATCGGCTGAGATTTTGCGTATCAGCAGTCGCAGAAGCTTCCCAACACTTTCAGTACTTGCCGACAACGAGGCTGCGGTCGCCTTCGGCGCGATACCGACACGTTCGGCGATAAGAAGCTGCGTCTCCAACTCTTTCAACGACCCCTGCGCTATCCTTAGAAATTGCTGGTAGGAGCCTCGGATCTCCCTGCCATAGCCCCCCGCAATGTTCGCCGGCACCGAACTTGCGGCGCGCCGAACCTGGCTGGTTAACCCATAGAGTTCTTCCTTTGGCCAAGATTTGGTCGCGCCATAAACTGCCACCGCAAGGTCCATTGCTTGCTGCCAGACGATCAAGTCCTTGTAAGAGCCCGTTTTCTCCGGCATCCCCACCCCCTTCCACTTTTCCTACTCCCCTACTCCCCTACTCCCCTACTCCCTTACTCCCCTAAACATTCAGCAACAGATATTCCCGCTCCCACGGGCTGATCACTTCCATGAAGGTCTCGAACTCGGCCCGCTTGATCGCCGCATAGGTGGCGGCGAAGGATTTGCCGAGGAGGGCGCCGAGTTCCGTGTCGCCCTCGAACAGGTCGACGGCTTCGAGCAGGTTGCGCGGCAGGTCGATCTCGTCCTCATTGGCCGTGGTCAGGATCGGCGCCGAGGCGTTTTCCTTGTGTATGATGCCGATCAGGCCGCAGGCCAGCGAGGCGGCCAGCGCCAGATAGGGATTGGCGTCCGAGGACGGGATGCGGTTTTCGACACGCCGCGCCGCCGGATCCGAGCGCGGCACGCGGAACGCAGTTGTGCGGTTGTCGTAGCCCCACTGGGTGTTGACCGGAGCGGAGGCGGCCTGCGTCAGCCGGCGATAGGAATTGACGTAGGGCGCGAACATCACCAGCGCGTTCGGCACATGCTTCTGCATGCCGCCGATGAAATGGAAGAAATCGTCGGTTTCCGAACCGTCCTCGGCCGAGAAGATGTTCTTGCCGGTTTTCTTGGCGATGACCGACTGGTGGATGTGCATGGCGGAGCCCGGCTGCCCCTGAATGGGCTTCGCCATGAAGGTGGCATAGATCTCATGCTTCAGCGCCGCCTCGCGGATGGTGCGCTTGAACATGAAGACCTGGTCGGCAAGCTCGATCGGGTTGCCGTGGCGCAGGTTGATCTCAAGCTGGCCGGCGCCCTCCTCGTGGATCAGCGTGTCGATCTCCAGGCCCTGCCGTTCCGAGAAATGGTAGATGTCGTCGATCAGCTCGTCGAACTCGTTGACGCCGGCGATCGAATAGCCGGCGCCGCCGCCGATCGGCCGCCCCGAGCGCCCGACCGGCGGGGTCAGCGGATAATCCGGGTCGGGGTTCTTGCGCACCAGATAGAATTCGATCTCTGGCGCCACCACGGGCTTTAGACCCCGCTCATCATAGGCGGCAAGCACGCGCTTCAGCACATTGCGCGGAGTGAATTCGACCGAGCGGCCGTCCTGATGGACGAGATCGCAGATCACCGCCGCGGTCGGGTCTTCTTCCCACGGCACGACGGTCAGTGTCGAAAGATCGGGCAGAAGCTTCAGGTCGCCGTCATCTTCCGGGTAGTGGAAGCCGTTGCCGTCTTCCGGGTAGCCGCCGGAGATCGTCGTCATGAACACCGCCGAAGGCAGCGCCAGCGAGGTGTTGGAGGTGAATTTCTTCGACGGCATCATCTTGCCGCGGGCAACGCCGGCCTGATCCGGCGTTATGCACTCAATGTCCTCGATGCCGCGCCATTCGAGCCAGGCGGTGGCTTCCTTCCAGTTCTTCACACCACGTTCGTTTTTCAGGAAAGCAGGCGTGCGGGCGCGTCCCCCCCGGCTTGACGGACGGACTTCCTTTTTTTCAGGCGGCATCATTCACCAGATTGTGTTGCGGATTTCGAAGTATAGCCGGGCGTCGCGGGGGAAGGGAAGGGGAGGCGTCCTCGGTCGTCATGGGCCAGCCAGGATCTCGTCCGGGTTGCTTCTTGCTGGCGGCAACGCGTGACAAGGTCTAGATGAGCCTGTCTGAAATCAGCGAGTGTCTTTTATGTCCGCTCCCCGTTTGACGACGATCGGCTTCGATGCCGACGACACGCTGTGGCAGAACGAGCAGTTCTTCCGCACGACGGAGAAGCGCCTGGCAGCCTTGCTTGCTGAACATGGCGACCACAAGCATGTCACCGCAAGGCTGCTCGCGGCGGAGAAGCGCAACCTTGCCCTCTACGGCTTCGGCATCAAGGGTTTCACCCTGTCGATGATCGAGACGGCGGTCGAGGTGACGAATGGAGGGGTGCCTGGTTCGGTCATCGGCGAAATCCTGGCCGCGGGGCGCGAGATGCTCAGCCATCCGATCGAGCCGCTGCCATATGCGCGTGAAACAGTCGAGAAGCTAGCCGGCTCCTACCATCTGGTCCTGATCACCAAGGGCGACCTCTTCGACCAGGAGCGCAAGCTGGCGCAGTCCGGGCTAGGCGATCTTTTCGACGCCGTCGAGATTGTCAGCGACAAGAGCGTGGCCACTTACGCCCGGATATTCGGCCGCCATGGCGATGGGCCGCAAAGCAGCATGATGGTCGGCAACTCGCTCAAGTCGGACGTGGTTCCGGCCATTGATGCCGGCGGTTGGGGTGTCCATGTGCCGCATGAACTGACCTGGGAGATCGAACACGCGGAGGCGCCGGTTGCCGCGCCACGTTTTCGCCGGATCGCCGACCTTGGCGAACTGCCGGCATTGATCGAGAGCATCGCGAAGGCCGGCTGACGTTCATCAGACGGCGCAGCGTTCCGCCGAACCGACTAGCAACGGCCGACCAATCGATCGATCACAGGTTGCAATCTTTCGGGCGTGATCGGCTTGGCGACGACGGCGTCGATCACACTGGACAAGCCAAGGCTTTCCGGAGTGCCAATTCTGCTCGAAATCAGGATTACCGAGGGTTGCGCCCTGCCTGACGCTCGGCGCAAGGCATCGATCCTCGACATCAGTCCGTCGCAGTCCTTGTTGTCGGGGCCGCCATCCAGGATGACCGCGCCGGGCACCTGGCCGCTCAGGGCCTTTCCAGCAGTCTCGGGCGATTCCGATATCGGCCTCAGCCCGGACCTCTCGACGATCTTCGACATCACGACGCGGTTGATCGACGATTTCCCGACGACAAGCACCTTGGAAAAGTCCGTCGGCAACCCGCCGCCGTGGTCCGCCGATTTCCGTTGTTTTGCAGGGTCGTCGTCGCGACTGGCGGGACACATGGGCTGGGCGGGCCTCTGGTTCAATGCAGGGTTGAAACCTGAGGCACAATTGGCGTGAGATCGCCGATGGTGTCAAGCTGAAATGGCCGAAGGCGAGAATATAACAAGAATTCCTAAAATTCAGAGCAAGTCCTGCCTGCCGCGACGAATAAAGTTCGAAAGGGATGGCAGTCTCCCGCGCGTATAACGCGCGGGAGACATTCGCCATGGACTGTTGACGTTACGTCAGCTCTGGTGGGTGACGATCACTGGGATCAAAAGATCACCCCAGTTGCCGTCGCCGCCGTGGTGTCTGGCCGAACGCACCAGTTCCACCGAGACGCCGGCCTCGACTGCCTTCATCACCGACTGGTTGAGCCTGTGCAGGTCGTTGGCGAGCATGCGGATCGTCGCCTGCTGGTCGACGCTCATTGCGCTCGACTGTTCTTCGGCCCGTTCCTTGACGCGGCTTATCGATGCCATTGCTGTTCTCCTCGATATAAGTGCCCCTTCGGGCGTTTCCTCTGGTTGTTATCTCTTACTCGGCCGCCGGCCTGAACTGGGCGTGTTCGGTCGATTCATGCATGGCGGTGGTCGAAGACTGGCCGCCGGTGATCGCCATCGACACCGCGTCGAAATAGCCGGTGCCGACCTCGCGCTGATGTTTGGTCGCGGTGTAGCCGTTGGCTTCCGCCGCGAACTCGGCCTCCTGCAACTCCGAATAGGCCGCCATCTGCCGGTCCTTGTAGCCACGCGCCAGCTCGAACATGCCGAAGTTCAACTGGTGGAAACCGGCCAGCGTGATGAACTGGAACTTGTAGCCCATCGCGCCGAGTTCCCTTTGGAACTTTGCGATCGTTGCGTCGTCGAGATTCTTCTTCCAGTTGAAGGACGGCGAGCAGTTATAGGCGAGCAGCTTGCCGGGGTGATGCTTGTGCACGCCCTCGGCGAACTTCCTGGCCTGGGTCAGATCGGGCTTCGAGGTTTCGCACCAGATCAGGTCGGCGTGCGGCGCATAGGCGACGGCGCGCGCGATGCAGGGTTCGATGCCGTTCCTCACATTGTAGAAGCCCTCGACGGTGCGGCCGGCGTCATAGTCGACGAAGGGCCGGTCGCGCTCGTCGATGTCGGAGGTGAGCAGCTTTGCCGCTTCGGCGTCGGTGCGCGCCACCACCAGTGTCGGCGTGCCCATCACGTCGGCCGCGAGGCGGGCCGCGTTGAGGTTGCGGATRTGCGCGGCCGTCGGGATCAGCACYTTGCCGCCGAGATGGCCGCACTTCTTTTCCGACGCCAGCTGGTCCTCATAGTGGACGCCCGCCGCKCCGGCCTCGATGAAGGCCTTCATGATCTCGAAAGCGTTGAGCGGTCCGCCGAAGCCSGCCTCGGCATCGGCGACGATCGGCGCGAACCAGGTTTCGACCGAAAGGCCCTTGCCCTCGGAAGTCTCGATCTGGTCGGCGCGCTGCAGGGTGCGGTTGATGCGCTTGACCAACTCCGGCGCMGCGTTGGCCGGATAGAGCGATTGGTCCGGATACATTGCGGACGCGGTGTTGGCGTCGGCCGCGACCTGCCAGCCGGAGAGATAGATCGCCTTCAGTCCGGCCCGCACCTGCTGCATGGCCTGATTGCCCGACATGGCGCCGAGCGCGTTGACGAAATCTTCCTCGTGGATGAGCTTCCACAGCCGGTTCGCGCCCATTTCGGCGAGCGTCTGCCGGACCTGGACCGAGCCGCGCAGCCGCTTCACATCCTCCGGCGAATAGGGGCGCTCGATGCCGTCGAAGCGGCCTTCCGGCGCCGAGGGGACGAGGTTGTAAAAATCGGTCATTTCTCACTCCAGGTCATTGGTAGCTAGGTTTGGCAGCGCTTGGCTCGGTCGTCATAACGCTGCCAGCTATGTGACTTCATTTACATTGCGGCGCAAAAAGTGCCAGGAAAACCGGCCCGTTGGCCCGAAAATAAGGGCAAAATTGTATTGCCTTTGACAGGTGAGCGCTGTAAATTTGTCATAATTGTAAATGCCGGTGCCAGGCTTCAGACGGGCGTCGCGTGTAAAATCTTGTCAAGGATTGCCGGTTGGCCGACCAGAAGATCTTCGCCGGGCCGCGTATCCGCCGCCTGCGCAACACCAAGGGCCTGACGCAGACGGCGATGGCCGAGGGACTGGGCATCTCGCCCTCCTATCTCAACCTCATCGAGCGCAACCAGCGGCCGCTGACGGTGCAGCTGATCCTCAAGCTGGCGTCGGTCTACAAGGTCGATCCGCACGAACTGCAGGGCGAAACCAAGGGATCGATCGCGGCGTTGAAGGAGGTGTTCGGCGATCCGCTGCTCAACGGCGAACTGCCGGGCGATCAGGAGTTGATCGATCTTGCCGAGATTGCTCCGAACGCCTCTACCGCTATGGTAAAACTGTTTCGTGCCTATCGCGAGCAGGCCGAGCGGCTGTCGGACCTGAACGAGCTTTTGGCGCGCGAGGGCAGGGCGACCGCTTTGTCCGGCGCGCGCCTGCCCATCGACGAGGTGCACGAGACCTTCGAGCGCCGGCCGAACCATTTCGCCGCGCTGGAGGAGGAGGCCGAGGCCTTCATTTCGGTGCTCGATCCGGGCGAYGAYCTGTTGGGCGCGCTGAAGGCCTGGCTGAAGCGCGAGCATGGCATCGTCGTCAAGGTGCTGCCGGTCGCCACCATGCCGAACTGGCGCCGGCGCTACGACAAGCACTCGCAGCGCCTGTTCCTGTCCGAACGGCTTTCTCCCTTCGATCAGTTGCGCGAAGTCGCCATGGAGGCGAGCCTGATCCGCATGACGGTGGCTGTGGCTGCCGAAATCCAGGCGCTGAAGCTCGCAACGGACGAGGCCCGCCGGCTCGCCCGCTTCGAGCTTGGCCGCTATGCGGCGCATGCGCTGATGATGCCCTACCAGGCGTTCCATGCCGCGGCTGTGCGTGCCCGCTACGATATCGACGTTCTGCGTTCCCGCTTCGGCGTCTCCTTCGAACAGGCGGCGAACCGGCTGACGATGCTGCAGCGACCGGGGGCCTCCGGCGTGCCCTTCTTCTTGCTGGAAGTCGACAATGCCGGCAACCGCTTCCGCAAGGCGGGCAGCCTGGGCTATCCGCAAAGCCGCTTCGGCGGCGGCTGCCCGAAGCTTCCAGTGCACGCGGCCTTCTCGCAGCCGGGGCAGATCCTCGTCGAGGCCGTGGAAATGCCCGACGGGGCCGAGTTCCTGTGCGTTGCCCGCACGCTGGAAGGCCCTCGGGGAGCCTTCTCCGAGCGGCCGCGCCGCACTGCCCTGCTGCTCGGTTGCGACATCGGCTTTCGCGACGAGATCGTCTATGGTGCCGCCCTGCCCGCAGCCGCCGCCGGCAAGACAGGGCCGGATCCGTTGCTGGCCACCCAGGTCGGCCCCGCCTGCAGGCTCTGCGAGCGTGCCGGCTGCCTGGCGCGCGCCGAGCCGCCGGTGACGCGACCGCTCGGCCTCGACGAGATGGTGACCGGTCTCAGCGCGTTCGATTTCCAGGGATAGCGCCAAGGATCGCGCCAAGGATCGGGCAAGTCGCGGCGCGACGAGTTTCAGGCCAGCCGCGAGCGGCTTTTGTCCCACATTTCAGCGGATGCTGGATCACGCCCCGTTTCCATCTTTGCGCTACGCGATTGGAACATAGTCTTGTCGTCCTTGGTGCATCGTACCGCCCGCAACTGGCTGACAGTCCTTGTCCATGACCGATACCGCCTCGCCCCGCGTCGCCTTGCCTGCCGTCTCGCCGCGCGAGGAGCGGATCGGCATGCTGCTGGTCTTCCTGTCGGCGCTGATGTGGAGTTTCGGCGGCACCATCGCCCGCTTCATCCATATCGGCGACAACTGGACCGTGGTGTTCTGGCGCTCGCTCTGGGCGGTGGCCTTCCTCTTTGCCTTCATGCTCTGGCGCGATGGCTGGCGCGGCACCTGGAAACTGTTCCGCGACATGGGCCTGCCCGGCCTTGGCGTCGCGATCTGCTTCGCCACTGCTTCGACGAGCTTCGTGGTGGCGCTCTCCTACACCACGGTCGCGAACATCCTCTTGATGCAGGCCGGCGTGCCGCTGCTGGCCGCCCTGCTTGCCTGGCTGCTGTTTCGCGAACGCGTGAGCCCGGGCACATGGGTCGCCATTGCCGCCGTCATCGCGGGCGTCGCGATCATGGTCTCGGAATCCCTCGGCGGCGCCGTCTCTCCGATCGGCGACGGCCTGGCGCTGCTGATCGCGGTGATGTTTTCGTTCGCAACCGTCATCACCCGGCGTTTCGCCCATGTGCGCATGGTGCCGGCCAACTGCCTTGCGGCCTCGCTTGCCTGTGTGTTCGCTGCCTCGCAGGCATCTGAATTTGCGGTTACCGCCCGCGACATGGGCTTCCTCTTCGCGTTCGGCGTGGTCAATCTCGGCGTCGGTCTCGCCTTCTTCGCCATGGGCGCGCGGCTGGTGCCCGCGGCGATCGCCGCGCTGCTTGGCACATTCGAGCCGATCCTCGGCCCGATCTGGGTCTGGCTGGTCCATTCCGAGGTGCCGTCGGTGCGCACCATCATCGGCGGCGCGGTCGTCGTCACGGCGCTGCTCGTCCATATCGGCTTTGAGTTCAAGCGGCAGACGCGGCCGGCGCGGCCGGGCGTCACCGGCCTGCCATCCCCCAATTGACTGTCGGCAGCCTTCCCCCATTGACAACCCTGTTGCAGGCCGGGCAGGCTACGACCATTGCAACAACAAGACAGGCGTGTCTTGCCAAGTTTCTTCGCCGGCCTCATCGGGGCCGGACAACATTGTCGTATTTCTATTTACGCCACGGCGACCGCCGGTGACGCCCTCCGGGCACCTCTCCGGAGACGGCGCAGCGCCTGCAACCATCGCACCACGGTCCGGCAAATCGCTGGCAGGTCGCGCTTGTCGCCCTCCGGAAAGCTCAACAATCTGAAACGAACGCCGCTCCGCGCCTACGCCGCGCCGAACCGGCAGGGGAACATTCACCAAAGGAGAACAGCATGATCCGCAAAGCGCTCTGGCTTTCGGCGACCTCGGCATTTCTGACGCTTTTCACCATAGGCGGCCACGCCGAGGACCGCGTCCTCAACGTCTACAACTGGTCGGACTATATCGACAGCTCGATCATCGACGACTTCACGAAACAGACCGGCATCAAGGTCGTCTACGATACCTTCGATTCCAACGAGATTCTCGAGACGAAGCTGCTTGCCGGCGGCAGCGGCTATGACGTCGTGGTGCCGAGCGCCAACTTCCTCGCGCGCCAGATCCAGGCCGGCGTGTTCCAGAAGCTCGACAAGTCGAAGCTGCCGAACATCGCCAATATGTGGGACCTCGTTACGGAGCGCACCGGCAAATACGATCCCGGCAACGAGTATTCGGTGAACTACATGTGGGGCACGGTCGGCCTCGGCTACAACATCAAGAAAGTGCAGGCCGCGCTCGGCACCGACAAGATCGACAGCTGGGACGTGTTCTTCAATCCGGACAAGCTGGCCAAGCTGAAGGATTGCGGCGTCTATGTGCTGGACTCTCCGGCCGACGTCATTCCGGCAGCGCTGAAATATCTGGGCCTCGACCCGAACAGCACCTYGCCGGATGATATCTCGAAGGCCGAGGAAGCRCTGCTCAAGGTCCGCCCCTACGTCCGCAAGTTCCACTCGTCCGAATACATCAAYGCGCTSGCCAATGGCGACATCTGCATGGCGGTCGGCTGGTCGGGCGACGTTTTCCAGGCSCGCAACCGYGCYCAYGAYGCCAAGCAAGGGGTCGAGATCGGCTAYTCSGTKCCGAAGGAAGGCGCCCAGATGTGGTTCGATCAGATGGCGATCCCCGCCGATGCGAAGCATGTCGCCGAGGCGCATGAATTCCTCAACTTCATGATGAAGCCGGAAGTGATCGCCAAGTCGTCGAACTACGTGCTCTACGCCAACGGCAACAAGGCTTCGCAGCAGTTTGTCGACAAGGCGATCCTGGACGACACCTCGGTCTATCCCGATGCTGAGACCACCAAGAAGCTCTATACGGTTCTGCCATACGATCCCAAGACCCAGCGCGTGATCACGCGCACCTGGACAAAGATCGTCACCGGCCAGTAAGCAGCGACAGGCGACCCCGGCAGCCAACTGCCGGGGTCGCTTTCTTTTGGGCAATTCAGAGACAGTGTGGGCTGTCTTCCGTCAGGAATTGCGGGCAAAGCAGACAGATAGAGCGGTTCCGCGTTTCCTTGAAACGACGGACTGCCTCAGGGGGCATCAGAATGAACGGAGTGGGGATATGAAATCGCTTGGCAGCATCCGCAGGGATTTCGCGCCATGGAGTGATCCGAACGCCAGGCCCTATATCCAGTTCGACAAGGTCACCAAGAATTTCGGCGACTTCACCGCCGTCAACAATCTGTCGCTGACCATTTTCGAGCGCGAATTCTTCGCCCTGCTTGGCGCCTCCGGCTGCGGAAAGTCGACGCTGCTCAGGATGCTCGCCGGCTTCGAGGAGCCGACGTCGGGCCGCATCCTGCTCGACGGCCAGGATCTACGTGGCATCCCGCCCTATCGGCGGCCGGTCAACATGATGTTCCAGTCCTACGCGCTGTTTCCGCACATGAGCGTGGAGAAGAACATCGCCTTCGGGCTCAAACAGGAAGGCATGCCCACGCAGGACATCGAAAAGCGCGTCGCCGAGATGCTGAGGCTGGTCAAGCTCGAGCAGTTCGCCAAGCGCAAGCCGCACCAGCTTTCCGGCGGCCAGCGCCAGCGCGTGGCGCTTGCTCGCTCCGTCGCCAAGCGGCCGAAGGTCCTCCTGCTGGACGAGCCGCTCGGCGCGCTCGACAAGAAGCTGCGCGAGGAAACCCAGTTCGAACTGATGGACCTGCAGCAGGAACTCGGATTGACCTTCGTCGTCGTCACCCACGACCAGGAAGAGGCCATGACCATGGCCGACCGCATCGCCATCATGGACAAGGGCGAGGTGATGCAGGTCGCCACGCCCGCGGAGATCTACGAGGCGCCGACCTCGCGTTTCGTGGCGCATTTCGTCGGCAACGTGAACATGTTCGAGGGCAAGGTCGCCGATCGGACGGCAAACGCCACGCGCATCACGGGGGCAACGGGCGCGCAGATCGTCGTCGATGGCGGCGGCGATGCGACCGCCGGCGCCGACATCGTCTTTGCGATCAGGCCGGAGAAGATCAAGGTCTCCTCGAAGAAGCCGGGGGATGCGATCAACGCCCTGGAAGGCGAGGTCTACGACATCGCCTATCTCGGCGACATGACCGTCTATCTGGTCAGGCTCGACGACGGGCAGATCGTGCGGGCGAGCGCGCTGAACGCTGCGCGCGTCTCCGAGGATCCGCTGACCTGGAACGACCGCGCCTGGGTTTCCTTCCGGCCGGACGCCGGCGTCGTGTTGACCAGGTAGGAGGCGGCCATGACCAACATCGCCGCTGCCGCCTCCCCGTCGACTGGAACCGCCGCAGAATTGCCCACGAAGCTGGCAAAGGGTTTCATCGACCGCCTCGTCATCATTATCCCCTACCTCTGGCTGCTGTTCTTCTTCCTCATCCCCTTCGTCATCGTCTTCAAGATATCGCTGTCGCAGACGGCGATCTCGATGCCGCCCTATACGCCGGTTWTGGATTTCAGCGACGGCTGGTCGGGCTTTGTCGGTCAGGTCAAGAAACTCAGCTTCGACAATTACACCTGGTTGACGCAGGATGCGCTCTACTTCAACGCCTAYGTGACGAGCCTKATCATCGCGGCGATCTCGACCGTGCTGACGCTGATCGTCGGCTATCCGATCGCCTATGGCATGGCSCGCGCGCCGGCAACCATCCGCCCGACCCTGCTGATGCTGGTGATCCTGCCGTTCTGGACCTCGTTCCTGATCCGCGTCTATGCCTGGATCGGSATCCTGAAGCCYGARGGRTTGCTCAATCAGCTGCTCATGTCGCTGCACCTCATCAGCGAGCCGCTGGTGATCCTCAACACTTACTACGCCATCTTCATCGGCATCGTGTATTCCTACCTGCCCTTCATGGTGCTGCCGCTCTATTCCTCGCTGGAGAAGATGGACTATTCGCTGATCGAAGCGGCGCAGGATCTCGGTTGCCCGCCGACCGGCGCCTTCTGGAAGATCACCTTTCCGCTGTCGCTGCCCGGCGTCATCGCCGGTTGCCTCCTGGTGTTCATCCCGGTCGTCGGCGAATTCGTCATCCCCGATCTTCTCGGCGGCTCGCAGACGCTGATGATCGGCAAGACGCTGTGGAACGAGTTCTTCTCCAACCGCGACTGGCCGGTGTCGTCGGCGGTAGCCGTCATCCTGCTGCTGGTGCTGACCGTTCCGATCATGTTCTTCCAGCAGGCCCAGGCGCGCGCTCAGGAGCAAGGCCGATGAACAGCACCTGGAGCCGCTTCAACATCAGCTCGATCGTGCTGGGCTTTGCCTTCCTTTACCTGCCGATCGTCCTGCTCATTGTCTTTTCCTTTAACGAATCGAAGCTCGTCACGGTCTGGGGCGGCTTCTCGACCAAGTGGTACGTCTCGCTGTTCCACAATCAAGGCCTGATGGACGCGACCTGGGTGACGGCGCGTGTCGGCGTCATCTCCGCCACGGTGGCGACCGTGCTCGGCACGCTGGCCGCAATCACGCTCACGCGCTACACGCGCTTCAGGGGCAGGGTGCTGTTCTCGGGCATGGTCTTTGCCCCGCTGGTCATGCCGGAAGTCATCACCGGCCTGTCGCTGCTGCTGCTCTTCGTGGCCGTCGGGCTCGACCGCGGCTTCTTCACCGTCACGCTTGCCCACATCACCTTCACCATGTGCTTCGTCGCCGTGGTGGTGCAATCCCGCCTGGTGTCGTTCGACCGTTCGCTGGAGGAGGCGGCGATGGATCTCGGCGCGCCGCCGGTGAAGACCTTCTTCCAGATCACCTTGCCGGTCATCCTGCCGGCGATCATCTCGGGCTGGATGCTGGCCTTCACGCTTTCGCTCGACGACCTGGTCATCGCAAGCTTCACCTCCGGCCCCGGCGCCACGACGCTGCCTATGAAGATCTACAGCCAGGTGCGCCTCGGCGTGACGCCGGAGATCAACGCCGCCTGCACGATCCTGATCGCGGTGGTCGCGGTCGGCGTCATCATTGCCTCGATCGCCAACAAGCGCCGCGAGGTCCAGCGCCAGCGCGACGAGCAGGCCGCGCAGCGCGGGTAAGCGGGAGAAGCGGACAGGCTCCGTCCGCTTCCGGATGTCTTCGCTGAAGTGTCGGTGGCTGCTACTGGCCCGAAACGCCGCGGCTGATCGGCGAGATGAACGGCGTGCTCCAGTTTCCGCCGACGAAGAACAGTGACTGGTTGGGAGGCTGCGGAGCCTGCAGTTTGGGCGCCTGGCCGTTGCCTTGCTGTTGCGGCGTCGGCTGTCCCGTCGGGATGATGCCGCCCGATAGCGCCAGCCCGCGCCCGGTGTAGGAGGCGATGCCGGAAAGCCAGATCTTGTATTTCGGTGAATTGGCCTCGGCCTTGTCCAGGCGTGCCACGCCCTTGGAGATGGTCGCCTTGATCTCGGCGCCGTCGATCGGCAGCGAGCCGTCGGCGACATCGTCGAGCGCGAAGAAGCCGCCCTGCTCGTTGCGCTTGAGGAAGGCCGGCAGGTTGAGCCCGGTAAGCGAACCCGGCCCGAAGGTCGCCGAGAACGATCCGTCGGCATTCTCGAAAATGGAATCCCAGTCTTTGCCCGGTCCCTTGAGGATGACCGACACGGTTCCGGTACCCGCCGGCACCAGCCGGGTCATTCCTGCCGCAGTGGCAAAGGCGCCGGTGTCTACGTCCGACGCCAACAGCCGCATCTCCACCCGCCTGCCCTCGGGCTTGCGGTCGAAGCGCAGGCTGCTCTGGATGTTGCCGCCGAAAGCCGACGCGTCGGATATGTCGAAGACGGCGAGGCCGTTCTTGACCTGGGCGGTGGCGGCGACGTCGGCGAGCTGGACCGGCCCCGCCGTCGCATGCGCCGCCGACAGCCTGAGGTCCAGGTTGATCCGGTCGGCGAAGCTGGTGTCGATCTCGCCCGGACCGGCCTGGCCGGTGGGCGCGATCGGCGTGAAGGCGGACAGGAAGGATCTGAGATCGAGCGTGTCGAAGGCGAGCGTGCCGGCGATGACGGGCCGTGCCTCGGCGAAGGAGAAGTCCAGCGCCCCCATGCCCGGATTGTTGTCCAGCGCAACGGTGGTGTTTTCAAACTTCGCTCGTCCCGCTGACGCCGTCACCTTGCTTGAGACCGAGACGGAGCCGATCGCAGCCCCTGGCGCGATGCCCGCCTGCGACCATTCGAGAACGCGGCGCAGCGAAGGCGCCGCAAACTTTGCCTGGCCGTCGAAATAGCCATTGTCCGACATCGAGGCCACGCCATCGAAGGAGAAGGTGGCGGGCGCCGCCTTGAACGAAAGCGTGACGGGCGCGGCCCCTCCAGCAAAAAGCACCAATGGCTTTGCCGAGGAAAAATCGACCTGGACGCTTTCGCCGCGCCATATCCCGGTTGCCGTCAGCGACGCCTCGCTGTTCATGGCCGCCCAGTTCACCTGGCCGCTCAGGCTGCTCAAGATCTCGGTATCCTTGCCGCCCGCCGAGGTGACGACACGTCCATCGCGGAATTCGACGACGCCGAACGGGTCGGATGGCAATCTGCCGAGATCGGGTTTCTGCGGGTTCGCGCTGACCAGGCCGCGTGCTGTGTCGATCGAGCGCGTGATGCGGCCGCCGCTTGGCAGCGGCGGCAGGTAGAAACCATTCGCCGTCCGCTGCACCCGGATCGTCGGCCGCACCAGCCTTGCCGTCGAAAACGCCACGTTGCCTTGCAGCGCGGCCATGGCGGAAAGATCGACTTCCACCCGGTCGGCCTGGACCACCGGCGGCGCGTCGGTCTCTGTCCATTGCGACAGCGTCACATCGCTCAGGATGGCCTGGAATTTCGGCCAGACCTCAATGCGTGGCGAGCCGTCGATGGTGACCCTGAAGCCGCTCCAGGCGCTCAACTCCCAGGCGATGCGGTCGCGCACGATGCGCGTCGAGGCAATCAGCGGCAGGGCGGCAACGGCGAGCGCGAGGACCAGAACGGCAACGCCGATCGCCCACACCCCGCGCCGGATCACAGATGATGGCATTTCGCCCCGTATGCTTCCATTGCCGACAAAAATTGCTCGACGGGTGTAACCGAGCGCCGACGCTTTTCAAGTCTTTATGGCCCGGCGATGGCTGCGTGAACAAAATCTTGCTCTGCTGCGCTGCGGCATGCATAAGCGAGTCACCTGATCGGACGCCGGAATTGCATGCCGGTTTTGGGACAACGAGCAACGCGATGTCAGGCTTAACTGCCTGAAACGCGACGCGCTCTGGGAGGAGCGATCATGGCAGCCGAGACACCCTTGTGGACACCGACGCAGGAGCAGGTCGACGCGGCTCCCATGACCGCTTTCATGAAGGCAGCCGGGGCGAAGGCCGCAAGCGCGTTCTCCAGCTATGCCGAGCTTCATCGCTGGTCGATCGGCAATCGCGAGGCGTTCTGGGGCCTGGTCTGGGATTTCTGCGGGTTGGTCGGCGACAAGGGCGAGCGGGCGCTCGTCGACGGCGACAGGATGCCGGGCGCAGCCTTCTTCCCGGACGCCAAGCTCAATTTCGCCGAGAACCTTTTGAAAAAGACCGGCAGCGGCCCGGCGATTGTCTTCCGTGGCGAGGACAAGGTCGAGCGCCGGCTTTCCTGGAACGAGCTCCACGCGCTGACCTCGCGCCTGCAGCAGCTGTTCCTCTCGCTTGGCGTGAAAGCGGGCGACCGCGTCGCCGCCATGATGCCCAACATGCCTGAAACCGTGGCCGCCATGCTGGCCGCCGCCTCGATCGGCGCGGTCTGGTCGTCCTGCTCTCCCGACTTCGGCGAACAGGGCGTCCTCGACCGCTTCGGTCAGATCGAACCCGTCGTCTTCATCGCGCCGGACGGCTACTGGTACAACGGCAAGGCCATYGAGGTCGCCGACAAGGTCCGCGCCGTGGCGGCAAGGCTTGCGAGCGTCCGCAAGGTGCTGATCGTCGACTATCTCGGCACCTCGGCCGATGTCGCCGCCACCATCGACAAGGCGACCGCATTGGAAGAAGCGCTTTCGCCTTTCGCCCGGAAGGCGGTGAGTTTCGAGCGATTGCCTTTTGCGCATCCGCTCTACATCCTGTTCTCCTCCGGCACGACCGGCATTCCGAAATGCATCGTTCATTCGGCTGGCGGCACGCTGATCCAGCACGTCAAGGAGCAGCGGTTGCATGCCGGTCTGCTCGACGGCGACCGCTTCTTCTACTTCACCACCTGCGGCTGGATGATGTGGAACTGGCTGGTCTCGGGCCTCGCCTCCGGCGCGACACTTCTGCTCTATGACGGCTCGCCCTTCCATCCCAACGGCAATGTGCTGTTCGATTTCGTCGATGCCGAGAAGATGACCTATTTCGGCACCTCGGCGAAGTTCATCGATTCGGTGCGCAAGGCCGGTCTGAAGCCGCTCGAGAGCCATGACCTTGCAAGCGTGCGCACCATTTCATCCACTGGCTCGCCGCTGTCGCCGGAGGATTTCCGTTTCGTCTATGACGGCATCAAGAAGGACGTGCATCTGGCCTCTATCTCCGGCGGCACCGACATCGTCTCCTGCTTCGTGCTCGGCGTGCCGACCGAGCCGGTCTGGACCGGCGAGATCCAGGGGGCGGGCCTTGGCCTCGCGGTCGACGTCTGGAACGACGACGCCAGGCCGGTCAGGCAGGAAAAGGGCGAGCTCGTCTGCACGAAGGCGTTCCCATCCATGCCGGTCGGCTTCTGGAATGACCCCGGGGGCAAGAAGTATCACGCGGCCTATTTCGAGCGCTTCGACAATGTCTGGTGTCATGGCGACTTCGCCGAATGGACGGCGCATGGCGGCATGGTCATCCATGGCCGCTCCGATGCCACGCTCAATCCGGGCGGGGTCAGGATCGGCACGGCCGAGATCTACAACCAGGTCGAGCAGATGCCGGAAATCCTGGAAGCGCTCTGCATCGGTCAGGACTTCGACAACGACGTGCGTGTCGTGCTGTTCGTGCGGCTAGCCGCCGGCGTGGCACTCGACGAGGATCTCGAAAAGCGCATCCGCGCAAAGATACGCACCGGCGCGAGCCCGCGCCATGTGCCGGCCAAGATTATCGCGGTCACCGACATTCCGAGGACCAAGTCCGGCAAGATCACCGAGCTCGCCGTGCGCGACGTGGTGCACGGCCGCGCCATCAAGAACAAGGAGGCGCTGGCCAACCCCGAGGCGCTGGAACTGTTCAGGAATCTGCCGCAGCTTGCCGGTTAACGCATGCCGCGCAAGGCGTGTCGCGGCTCTGAGGCCACGGCACGCCTGCTTGGGGGTCGTGGAATGATTAACGAATTCTGCCGATCGAATTTACCTAGATTTCACGAGTGGTACACATTCGTAAATTTTTTCGTGGCCCGGTAAGGACTTGTTAAGGGACGGTGCCGATAGTCACGTGTAACTTGAGGGAGAAATCCCGTTCCTCGTCCCCTGAGGATCAGATTCGCTCAAGCCCCGTTGTGACAGCAATCCTATCTTTCCAAGGCGTCCTCCGGACGCCTTTTCTTTTTTCGAGTTGCGCCCCGGGATAGGCGAGAGTTCTGCTACTCGGCCAGCACGCGCGTGGACGGAAACGCGACCTCGACCAGCGTTCCCTCGCCGGGCGTGGAGGTAATCGTGAAGCGCGCGCGGTTCGCCTCCACCATCGCCTTGGTCAGCGGCAGCCCGAGACCGGTGCCGTCGCCACGCCCGCGCTTCAGCGCGTTGATCTGCTTGAACGGTTTCAGCGCCTGCTCGATTTCGGCCGGGGTCATGCCGATGCCGGTGTCGCGCACGCGCATGACGACGTCGCCGGATGCCTCATAGGCGGTCGAGACGATCACCTGGCCGCCTGCCTGCGTATAACGGATGGCGTTGGACAGGATGTTGAGGGCGATCTGGCGCACGCTGCGCAGGTCCGCCACCACCTCCGGCAGCCGCGAGGCGAAGCTCGAACGGATGATGACGCGCTCGCGGTTGGCCTGCGGCTGCATCATCGCGACAGTTTCGGCCAGCGTGTCGTTTAGCGACACCGCCTCGTAGTCCATCTCTTGCTGGCCGGCTTCGATCTTCGAAATGTCGAGCAGGTCGTTGACGAGGTCGAGCACGTGATTGCCGGACCGGTTGATGTCGCGCAGATAGTCGCGGTAGCGGTCGTTGGCGACGGGACCGAATTTCTCGTCCACCATCAATTCGGAAAAGCCGATGATGGCGTTGAGCGGCGTGCGGATCTCATGGCTGATGCGGGCCAGGAAATCCGTCTTCTGCGAGGAGGCACGCTCGGCCACGGCCCGCGCCTGGGTGAGATCCTCCTCGGCGCGCTTCCACTGGGTGATGTCGCGCACGACGGCGCAGAAGCCGCTGTCGTTGGGCAGCCTGCCGATGGTCATGAACAGCGGGATGAAGCGTCCCTGCGCCTCGCGGCCGATGACCTCGCGGCCGTCGTTGAGCACGCTGGCCACACCTGGTTCGGAAAGACCGGCGAGATAATCGCGCGCCGCGCGCTGGCTCTCGATGGCGAACAGCGAGGCGAAAGGCTTGCCTGCGACCTCGTCGCTGTCGAAGCCGAACAGCGCTTCGGCCGGCCGGCTGATCGAGCGGATATGTCCGTCGCGGCCGATCAGCACCACGCCGTCCGTGGCCGTGTCGATGATGGTGCGCATTTCGGCGATGCGCGACTTCAGCTCGGACACGTCCGGCTGCTGGGTCGGCTCGTCGTTCGCGGCGCTGAAATGCGCCGGCGCCGTCTCGTCCTCGCCGGATCGGCGCACCACCAGCATCAGCGCCTTGCCGCCGCGCCAGGGGACCGAGCGCAGCAGCGCATCGATCGGGAATTCCTGGCCCTGGCGGGTCCTGAGTTTCAGGGACCGGTCGCTTTCATCGGCCACGCCGTCGTCGGCGTAAGGATCGGCGAACAAGGCGCCGAGGCCGCCGGCATCCGCAAGGTCGTCCAGCGCGTCATAGCCGGTGAGTTCGAGGAATGCCTCGTTGGCATAGTGCAGCACATCGCCGGAATGGATGAGCAGCGGCACCGGCAGCCTGGCGACGATCGACGTGTCGGGAGCCCTGGCGTCCTCTCCGGTCGAGAAGGCGGAGGGCACGAAGCCGTCGAGCTTGAGCGGGGGCACCTTGAGGCGCGGCCGTTCCGCGACTGTCTTTTCGAGTTCGGCCGGATGGCCGGCGCCCGGGCCGGCTTTCGCGCCGGTCTCTTTCCAGTCCTCGCTGTCTTCCGCGTCGCGGAAGTCATCGGCGGTCATGCTGTCATCGCCAGCGCCCGCGCCAGAGCCCGGCGCTTCGGCTCCCGGTGCTTCGGCTATTGTCGGTTGCGCAGCGGTGGGTTCGGCCGATTGTGGTGCCTGCGCAATCTTGTCTTGTTCGGGAACGTCACCGGACTTGTCGGCGGTTTCCGTGCGCGCATAGCTGAGCAGCGAGCCGGAGGTGGCCGGTGTTTCGCCTTGGGGCGCGTCGCCCGCGTCGGGGCCATCGACACCGTCGAGCCGCGCCAGATCGCTCCGGTCTTGCGCCTCGGTCTCGGCTTCTGCACGCCCGGCCGTGTCTGCCTCGGCCGTAGCCATATTCGGTTCGGTGGGATCGCCTGGCGTTGCGTCGGGCGTGCCCATCCTGGGTTCGCCTGCCTTCGCTTCGCCGGCCCTAGGTTCTTTTGGCGCGTCGTCCTTGCCGGCCTGCTTTTCCGCCATGCCGCCAACCGGCGCGGGCTGCTCTTCCGGGCCGGCACTGTCCTTCCGCAACCGCTCGCCGATCTCCCTGAAGGCGCTGCGTTCCAGGACCGACAGCCCCCGGTCGCTTCCCGGCTGCTTGTCGGTCCCCGGCTGCTTGTCATTGGCCGGCTGCCGGTGTTCGGCCAGCCGGATCACCTTGTCGGCAAAGCGCCGTTCCGGTTTCGGCACGATGGCCAATGCCGGCACCTCGCCGTGGAACGGGTCTTCGGGCTTCGCCGGCTCCCTGGCGGCCACCGGCGCAGGTTCGTCGGGTCGTGCATTGGGCACGAGCGCCATGCCCAGCGCTTCCGGGTCGGCTACGGCGTCGGCTACGCGCGCGACACCGAAGCCGCGAAAACCTTCGAAGGCGCGGCTGCGGCCATAGACCGGCAATGCCGCCAGGTCGACCGGGATCTTCAGCGCGGTGCCGGCGACCGGCCACAGCACCGAGCGTCCGGACCAGGTGTCGCGCCGCTCGAGCAGACCAGCGATCTCGCCGGATGCATCGAGGCCGAAAGTGGTGGCGACATCCCTGAAGCGGCGGCCGATTACATCCGCGGCCGGCTCGCCGACGATGTCGGCGAATTCCGGCGACAACGCGCTGAACCTGCCCTCGGCATCGGTGCGCCAGACGAAGCGCAGTGGCGCGGCCGAACGGTCGATATTTCGGGCCGGGGCCCGCTCGGCCGGGGTCGCGGCCGGGGCTGCTTCGGCCGACGCGGGCGTTTCACGTCCAGGCTCGTCGCCTGTGTTGAAATACCAATGGTCATGGCGCGCGGAGGAGGCATCTTCGGCCGGCTCCGGGGCGGGTTCGGGCGCAGGTCCGGTCTCCGTGGATTGGCCCGTGGCGATCGGCGCGGCGCGTGTCCCGGCAACTTCAGGGGCAGCCTCTGCCTGTTCCACGGCCGTGGTGGCCGGCGGCGCCGGATGGTTGTCCTGGACCGGCCCTGCTTCGCCGGAGGCGGTTTCGCCAACGGATACAGGCGAGGCAGGTTCCGCCGCGCCGCGGTCCTGATCGCCGTCGAGCTGATCTTCGTCGATCACCACCAGCAGRTGGCGTGTGTCSGTCAGTCGAGCAAAGCCGGCAGGGTAGGAGGTGCCTGCTCCRGGGACSAGGCGCTTGACCACGCGGTCGCCCGCGCTTGCCACATCCGCCACCAGGGCGGCCAGCGTCTCCGGCTTGATGCCCAGCGCCGCAAAGCCTTCGGAAGCTGCCTCGACGCGACCCTCAGCGTCGACGAAGGCGATGAAATGACCGGCCTCGGTAAAGCCGCCAATGGCACGGCTGGCGATTTCGCCCGCGCTGCGCGAGCTGGTCTGCGCCGCCGGCATGGCCAGCATGATCGCCTTCTCGCCATCCGGCATCGTGACCGCGCTGGCCAGGAAGCCGAGCGCCCGGCTCACCAGGCCTGTCGCCAGCCTGACGGTGATGGCGCGGTCGCTGCCGATCTCGGGAAAACCGCTGGTCGCCATGACCTGCCGCCTGGCGATCAGCGGCAGCCGCGCCGACGCGCCGATGATAGCCTCGATGTCCGGATAGCCGAAGACCGCGGCGCCGGGGCCGTTGGCCCAGATCACCTGCTCGAGGTCGGCCGACAATATGGCAAGGGCGTCGCCGGCGGCAAAGCGCTGGCGAACCGCGTCGAGCACGGCGACGTCGAGGAAGGAGTAGTTTTCAGGCGGCATGCGCTGGCGAATGCTCCCGTGCGGGCATTTTGAGTTAACGCTTTGTTAATAAAAGTCCTTGGGGCGAAGGTCCACAAGCCATGCGTGCAGCTGCTGAAATCTCTGGGCTCGTGGTTAACGGCCGGAAAGAATTTATGGTGCGGTGCAACAAAGATGTTGCAATGCACAAAAARTCCTTTATATTGCCATCATACATGAACGAGACGGCTTTCTGTCAAAGCCGCTAGCCCGAAAGGTTGGAAAATGTCCAAGACCACCGCCAAGCCTGCCGAGACCATCGAAAACGTCGAGTTCCCGAGCTTCGACGCTTCCAAGGCCACCGACCAGATCCGCGCCTTCGCCGAGAAGGGCGTCGAGCAATCGAAGGAGGCCTATGCCAAGCTGAAGAACGGCGCCGAGGAGACCCAGAAGGTTCTGGAGTCGACCTACGAGACCGCCAAGACCGTTTCCAGCGACCTGTCGCTCAAGACCATCTCCATCCTGCGCGCCAATGCCGAAGCCAACTTCTCGCATCTTGAAGCCCTGATCGGCGCCAAGACGCTGTCCGAAGTCGTCGAGCTGCAGACCACGTTCCTGCGCAAGCGCGCCGAGATGGCCGTCGAGCAGGCCAAGGAACTCCAGACCGTTGCCTCCAAGGCGGTCGAGGACGTCTCGAAGCCGGTCAAGACCGCTTTCGAGAAGGCTCTCAAGGACGTCAAGGCGGCCTGATTTTTCACGCACGACCCAAGCCGCATCAATAGGTCGCATTTCGTCAGACAAATAGATGTGCGATAGGGTTGTGTAACCAGATGCCCGGGCGATCGGAACCTCCTCCCTCCGCTCCCCGGGGTGACCAGCCAGCACCTCCTCCCGCTGGCTCGTAACAGGAAAAGGCCGGCACCTCCTCCCGCCGGCCTTTTCTTTTGCCTGGAAGCCCGGGTCCACGAAGTCGAGCCTTTGCTTCCGAAAGGCCTTGAATTAAAATCCGATAGCCCGTATTGGACGCATCGCCGAACGACAGGGCGGACCCGGGTGAATACAAGTTTCACCTCGATCTGCTCGGGCAGATGTGCCGTTGTAGCTCAGCTGGTTAGAGCGCCGGATTGTGGATCCGGAGGTCGCTGGTTCGATCCCAGCCAACGGTACCATTAGCTGTTTCGTGTAATATATTGAATTTGCTACGAAATTTGTGATTGAAGCTTTAGATTTTTTGAGTTCATTCCTTCGCTTGTGTACCTATTGTGATACGTACCCGACAAGTCGGCCGTTGAAACGAACTGGTCTCCGGCTGTCGTCCGTTCCTTTCGGTCCACGTAAAGTAGCCAAGGTCCATTGGCGTTGAAAGACCTCGCAGCGATGCGTGCGGCAAGCCGCGCGAGCGCGAGGATGCGATGACAGCGGGGCTCGTCGGGCGCCAGCGCTAAAGCGAGCGATGCGCGGTCGATGCAGCTCGCTATGACATGGTCCGGCGCGCCGCCGTAGTCGGCCTCTGCAAGCTCCACCAGGGCAACATAGGCGTGGGCCAGCCCATAATCGGGATCGCGCGAGATCGCAGCCCTTAGAAGCTTCAGGGCTTCGATATTGTCGTCGGGGCCGTAGCCGCGAAACCGTGCGATCGCCCGCATCGCCAGTTCATACGCGGCGAGATCCTGCGTCGGCATGCCGGCTGTCAGGCGCAGCGTCGCGACCTCCAGGTTTGAAAGCAGCCTGTTCACGACGCGATAAGCGATTTCATCCTGAACCGAAAACAGGTCCGCTCCGGCGGAAACATAGCTCTCGCCCCACAGTAGCGTTTCAGTTCGCGCATCGACCAGCTTGGCGTGGATCCTAAGTGCACGAAAAAGTCCGGCCGCACTGTCATCACGAGACCATCACCTCGAATCTCGCGAAACACGGCAAGGGCCGTTTCCCGGTTCAGGATCGTCAGGGTATGGAAGCGGGCGAGCCTGTCCACGACGTCGTCCACGAAGGCGCTGATCACGGGATCGGGCATCTCGCCGGCCTGCCGCCGATCATCGAAGGGAACGACGGCCACCAATGGCTGGGGCGAAACCAGGTGCCTCGAGCACGCCCGCTCCAAGGCGCATCGCCAACCGTTCGAAGAGCCCGCTGATCGCCGCCTGCGACCTGGCGCTGATCGTCTCCCGGCCGGAGACGCCGCTCACCGGCGGAGCCTTCCTGTCGAAGATGAGCCACTTGCTCAACGTCGAAGCACTGGTCGCCGAGGTGACCAGGTAGGATGATGAGCGGCTGGTCGAACTCAGCCGCAAGGCGGAGGTGGTGAATGACCGTAGCTTCTGACTTGCCTGTGCTCGCCATCGACATCGGCGGCATCAAGATAGCGATAGACGAGGTGAGCTGAGCGACGCTGGATCGCCAGCCGGCGCCAAGGCGCCGACCCGGCGCACTGGCAGGGTCGATCATCTCGTCGCCAAGATAGCCGAACTGGCGCCCAAGGACGGGTTTGGCGCCGTCGCCACCACCGGCTTCGAGGAAACGCTGAAGGGCACCAGATTGCCCAGCGTTTCGCAAACGCTTGGCCAACTAAACTGCGCCTGCGGCTCGTGGCGGCACACATGACCTCCGCTCATTCATAGGGCCAACAAATCTGCGTTGTGGTTAATCACCTCGTTTGTTCACAATCCGTCCAACAAGAATTGGGGAACATCGCTATGACCGAAGAGCCGGCATCACCGGACGATGTCGTTGTCGAAGTGCGGGAACTGTCGAAGCTGTACCCGGGCGTCACGGCCTTGTCGAATGTGGACTTCGATCTTCGCCGTGGAGAAATTCACGCGTTGATCGGTGAAAATGGAGCCGGCAAATCGTCTCTCATACGCATATTGTCTGGTGACAGTCGTCCTAGCGCCGGCGTCTTGTGCGTCAACGGAAAGCTTGAGCATTTCAGTTCTCCGCAGGATGCACGCCGTGCGGGGATTGTGACCGTCTTCCAGGAGTTGTCGATTGTCCCTGCGCTGACTGTCGCAGAGAACGTCGTCCTCGGCAACCAGGCCGCAACTGACCTTTTCGGCAGGATCTACTCCCGTCGTTTGGCTCGTCAGCGGACTCGGTCCGTTTTCGAAACACTGGGTGTTTCGATCGATCCCGACTGCCGTGCAGAAACGCTGTCCACAGGCGAGATGCAACTGGTCGAGATCGCCCGCGCTCTGCTTCTCGATGCGCCGGTGCTCATCCTCGATGAGCCGACGGCGTCACTGTCGGATTCGGAAGCGGCAAGGCTACTCGACATCATGGTCAGGCTTCGTAATGCTGGAAAAAGCCTGATCTTCGTGTCTCATAGGCTCGGCGAAGCTCTCAAGGTCGCCGACCGCATCACCGTGTTGCGGAATGGCGAGCGGGTCGAGACGCGTGAGCGGCGCGAAGTAGCCGACACGAGCGAACTCATTCAAATGATGGTCGGGGGGCGGCTGGAGCGACTTTTCCCCACGCCTAACACCAATGTGGGCGGTGTATTGTTTTCGGCCGAGGGGCTAACCCGCCGTGGCAAATTTGAAGACATCAGCTTTACGATACGCTCCGGCGAAATCCTTGGTTTCAGCGGCCTAGTCGGCGCGGGCCGCACCGAGGTTATGCGATCCATCATCGGTGCAGATCCGCTCGACGCCGGCCGCATCGTCAAACACGGTGTGCACTTCCGAGTTCGCGACCCCCGCCATGCGATAGAAACCGGGATTGCCTACCTTTCAGAGGATCGCAAAGGAGCCGGCCTCGTCCTTTCCCTATCAGGCTACGAAAACATCGTGCTGTCGGCCATGCCGCGGATGTTTCGCTCAGGCTACGTCAACTGGACGCGAATCCGCGCAGTCGCCTCGGAAATCGCCCAACGCATGCGATTCCGCGGCCAACTAGGGTCGATGACATCAACCTATTCTGGCGGCAATCAGCAGAAGATCGCTATCGGCAAATGCATCCTCTCCGGTGCTGATCTGCTCATCTTCGACGAGCCGACGCGTGGCGTGGATATCGGCGCCAAAGCCGAGATCTATCAGCTCCTTCACGAAGCGGCGGAAGCGGGAGCGGCGGTCGTCGTGGTCTCCTCGGAACTTCCGGAACTGATGAATATCGCTCACCGGATTGTAGTGATGTCGGCGGGGCGCATCACCGGTTCGTTCGCGAGATCGGAATTCGACGAGAAGACACTGCTCGCCGCAGCCTTCGCCGGCCACGCCGGCGCAAATCACAAGGCTCCTGAAAGCCTGGCTGCCTGAAGAAGATGGAGAACCATAAGATGTCCGTGGACACGCAATCTGTCGCGCACCCCAAGACAAAGGGCTTTCCCGCGGAGGTGTCACTTAATCGACTGCGGCAGTTCGGTATGCCGATCGCGCTGATCGTAATAGTCGTCTACTTCTCGCTTGCCTCTGACGTGTTTCTCACCGGGCAGAATTTTCGAAATGTAGCACTGCAGGCGGCGGCGTTGGCGGCGGTTGCCGTCGGCCAGTGCTTTGTCATCCTCAACGCCGATCTGGACCTTTCCGTCGGTTCGGCTGTGGCCCTCATCAGCGTCATCTCAGCCATGGCAATGGCGGCGGCTGGTGCGCCGGTTGGTGTCGCGGCAGGTCTGCTGACAGGGGCGGCCATTGGTCTGGTAAACGGTCTGGTTGTCACCCGATTACGGGTTATGGCGTTCATTGCCACGCTGGCGATGTTGTCGATCGCACAAGGGCTCGCACTCAGAATCTCAAAGGGTGTGCCAATAACCGGGATTCCAGGTTCATTCGCTGACCTGGCCTTCGCCAACGCGTTGGGCGTACCGCTGCCATTCCTGATCGCTGCAGCGCTCGTTGTTCTCGGTTTCTTGACCCTCCACTACACCCGCTTGGGCCGCAACATCTACGCGGTGGGAGGAAACACCGAGGCTGCTCGCCTGTCGGGCATTTCAGTATCGAAAACCAAAATCGCCGCGTATGTGGTCTCGGGGTTATGCGCGGCAATCGCCTCGCTGATCCTTACTGCGCGGGTTGGGACTGGTCAGCCAACGCTTGGCGCCTCGATGTCCCTCGAATCCGTAGCGGCAGTCGTGCTCGGAGGTGTCTCGCTATTCGGTGGACGTGGATCGATCGCCGGCGTCGCGATCGGCGTGGCTTTCGTCAGCRTTCTATCCAACGGCCTCAACCTTCTGAATGTGTCCTCTTACACGCAGATGATGATTGTCGGAGCCGCACTCATCGCCGCCGTCGCCGCCGACCAGGCGCTAACCCATAAAAAATAGCAATCAAAAGGAGGAGAACGACATGACCCCGAAATCACTGATACATCGTACGCTGATCGCTTGTGCTCTTGGGCTTTTTGTAGCCGGCTCGACTGCAAATGCCGCCGAAAAGGCCAAAGATCGGCATCGCAATGCCAACTGTTGAAGGTGACTGGTATTCGCGAGCGTGCATAATATGCTGACGCTCAGCCCGCTAAACATTCAGGAAACTTTCGCTTCAATCAGGTCCGGCTCGAACTGAGCCGCGCTCAGCCTAGAGAGGTCTTAAGACTAGGTGCGCGGGCTCCGTGTCACGGTTCTCAATGCGCTCGAAGAGCAATCTCAGTGCTGCATCCTCCATTGCAGATACCGGCTGTCGTACGGTGGTCAGATTATAGGTTGGCAGAGAAGCAATAACGGTATCATCGAAGCCGATTACAGAGACGTCCTGCGGCACACGAAGACCAAGGCCGAAGCGCGACAAGTCCATTGCTGGAACTGCCATATAGTCGTTGGCAATAAACGCCAGACAGACCTGGCCCAACCGGAGCAATTCCAGGAAAAGTGTGTAACGGTTTATCCGTCCGGAATTGTGTAAAACAAGCATTTAGAACGGGTCGGCGATTCCTTGGAAAGCTGAACCGCTCTAGCAGGCTGTTGAAGAAGTCCACTTGCGGGCGATGAAGTCGGCTTCGTCGCCGTTTTGGAAGCAGATTTGGCCCATGATGGAGCCGTCTGGTTGGATTTCGGCCCAGCCATC
>BFBZ01000299.1_pt1 | contig 56325 bp, 52 predicted proteins | sample 1888401 | NCBI WGS metagenome assembly BFBZ01 (sample SAMD00112614, study PRJDB3348) | symbiont metagenome | host: Chara braunii
TCGAACCTGTCGGCCCAGGCTCTGAACACGATCAAGCAGGCTGCCCAGGCCTTCAAGACCAAGGGTAACGCCCGCATCACGGCGACCGGCCACACCGATACGTCGGGCTCCGAGCAGTACAACATGGCGCTGTCGCTGCGTCGTGCGAACGCCGTCAAGGACGCCCTGGTGCGTGAAGGCGTGCCGGCGACGGCCATCACGGTCATCGGCCGTGGCGAGCAGGGTCTGCTGGTCCAGACCGGCCCGAACGTCCGCGAGCCGCAGAACCGCCGCGTCGAGATCGTCATCCAGTAAGCACTGGCTGACCGAGATCAAGGAAGAGGCGGCCCTCACGGGCCGCCTTTTTCTTTGCCTGGTTGTCCGTCGGAGAAGGCCCGGAGCGCCGGCCAGCCGTAATCGTCGACCGACCATGGTTTCTGCGGCGACTGCGGGAAGATCACCGTCCAGGTGCGGCAGTCGAAGCGGATCCAGTCGCGCCCCGGTGCACCATAAGTCGCCCCGTAGGTCGTGGCATTGGCGCCGGAGAGGGCGGGGCAGCGCGCGGAGCGGGCCATCGCCTCGGCCAGAGGGACCGGCTTGGGGTCACGTGACACACGGCGGTTCGACCAGAGCTCCCAGCGCACCATGCCCAGCCCGCGGGCGAAGAAGAAACGCTCCAGGTGATCGGCGCCGGCAATGTCGCTGCCGCCATAATGCTCGGAGACCACGACATCGAGCGCCTGGCGGCGTTCCTTGACGCCGTCCGGATCAGCGAAGCGACCCGCGAGCCGAAAGGGAAACTCGACCGTGTCGCGGCGATAGCGGGTATAGGCATCGCCAAAATTCGGCGGGCAGCTTGCTATGGTCGGCACGATGTTCAGCTGGGCGACGCGATCCTGCCAACGGTCCTTCACGGCCGGGTCACGGAAGAGCAGCCAGGAGAGAAAGCGCTGGTCGGTCTGAGGCGCCGTGCGGCAGCCCTCGCCGATGAACCACTGCACGCCGGCGCCACCGTCCTCGGTCAGCACGAAATTCAGCCAGTCGCCGACCGCCAGCGCCACCTGGCCACCGTCGCCGCCGGAATTGCCTGGGCCGCCGTCGAATTTCCCGAAGACCCGGCCATCGGTTCCGAAGTCGAAAGTCTGGACGACCAGGGTGCGGCCGCCGGCCTGCAGCAGCACCGAATCGCTGGCCATGTAGCCCCGTGGCACCCTGGGATCGCCCACAACATCCGGCCAGTCATGCTTGCGGTAGCGCGCCGGGTCGTCGCTCCGCTGCAGGCGGCGCGTCGTGCAGGCCGGGTCGATCGGCAGAAGATCGGTGGGCTGGCCGTCAGGGCCGAGGCAGAGGCTTTGCGTCAGGAAATCGAGGGCGTCAATCGGGGCAGAGGGAGCGGGCTGCGCCTGCACGGTCGCGCTGCCGACCAGCGCTGTCAAAACGAGGAAAGAGGAGGTCGTCGTCTTCATGGGCGGGTTACCCCAAAGATAGCGCCAATGACTGCCGGCAGATCAACGGCCTTGCGGCCGGGCTGGCCCACCCCCATCCTCGGCCCGGCATGCCGACCACGCTCTTCATCGATTCGACACCCGACATCGACCGTGTCTGGAAACGCGTTTATGGGCCCGGGGATCCGGCGATCACGGTCAATATGGGGCCGGTCGCGGAAGCTGCGATCCCGGCCGCCGTGGCGGGCTACGACACCGTGATCAACGACGCGACCTACTTCACCGAGGCGACGCTCGCGGCCTGTCCGGGGCTGCGCCACATCGTGTTCCTGGGCACCGGCGCGGCGAGCTTCGTCGACCTGGCCGCAGCGGCCCGGCTCGGCATCAAGGTCTCGACCATCGGCGGCTACGGCGACACCACGGTGGCCGAACATGCCATGGGCCTGGTCTTTGCGGCCGCCCGGCACATCGCCGACATGCATGCCGACGTGAAGGCCGGCGGCTGGCGGCCGAGGCAGGGCATGGAACTCAGCGGCAAGACGCTCGGCATCGTCGGCCTGGGCGGCATCGGCCGCGAAATGGCGCGGCTGGGCCGTGGTATCGGCTTCGAGACCATCGCGTGGAACCGCTCGCCGCTTGCCGAGCCATTGGTGCCTTTGGTGGCACTTGGGGAGCTGCTCGAGCGGGCGCATGTCGTCAGCCTGCACCTGGCGCTGAACGACGCGACCCGCGGTTTCCTCGATCGGGCAAAGCTCGCGCGGCTGCGGCCGGGGGCGATCCTGGTGAACACGGCGCGGGCCGGGATCGTCGACGAGGCGGCGCTGGTCGAGCGGCTGCGGGCCGGCCAGCTCGGCCACTACGCGACCGACGTCTTCTCGCACGAGCCGCCGTCGCCCGACGATCCATTGCTGAAGCTCGACAACGTCACCCTGACCGCCCATGCCGGCTACAACACGCCGGAGGCGGCCATGACCATGTACCGCCGCGCCATCGATCTGGCGGCAAAAGGCGTTTAGCTCAGCACCATCTCGCGATAGTTGGCCGCCGCGACCTCGTCGCAGCGCGCACGATAGGCCGGCGCGCTGCCGCTGTAGCGGGCGATGCGCCTTGTCTGCTTGCCCTCGACATTGGTGTTGATGCCGGTGAACCACGAGTTCACGTCGTTAGAGAGGAGACCGGTCGCGGCCTCGTGCACCGCCTTCATCCAGGCGTCGACACCTTCGCGGGTGGCGTCGACTCGCGTCAGGCCCTGGGCGCGCATGTGGCGCAACAGGTCGGTCACCCATTCGACGTTGTATTCGATGCTGCGCGGGATGTTGCCCAGCGCGGTGTGCGGCCCCAGCAGCATCAGCATGTTGGGGAAGCCCTCGACCGACATGCCGACGAAGGTCTCCGCGCCTTCCGCCCACGTGTCCTTCAAGGAGCGGTCGTCGACGCCGCGGAAGTCGATGCGGTCGAAGGCGCCGGTCAGGGCATCGAAGCCGGTGGCATAGACGATCATGTCGAATGCGAAATCGCGGTCGGTGGTCCTGAGGCCCGTCGGTGTGATCCGCTCGATCGGCGTTTCGGTGAGGTCGACCAGCTCGACATTGGGCTGGTTGTAAACTTCGTAGTAGCGGGTCTCGAGCGGCACGCGGCGGGTGCCGAAACCGTGATTCTTCGGGATCAGCTTCTCCGCCACCTTGGGGTCCGTGACCCGGCTCCTGATCTTGCGGGCGACGAAGTCGGAGATCAGCGCATTGGCGCGGGCATCGGTCAGTATGTCGTTGAAGTTGCCGACCCAGATACCGAAGCCGCGCTCGCCGTAGAGCTTCTCGAAGAAGGCTTCACGTTCCTCCGCCGTGACCTCGAAGGTGCTGCGCGGATCGGCGGTATGAAGGAAACAGGCGAAAGTCTCCTGGCAGCGCCGGAAGATCTCGGGATAGCGGTCGCGGATCCCGGCCATCTCCGCTCTGTCGATCTTGCCGTTGTGCAGCGGGGCGCACCAGTTGGGGGTACGCTGGAACACCGTCAGGCTCTTGGCCGTCTTGGCGACCTCCTGGATGGTCTGCACGCCGGTGGCGCCGGTGCCGATCACGGCGACCCGCTTGCCCTCGAAGCGCACCGGCTCCTTGGGCCAGCGCGCCGTGTGGCAGGACTGGCCCTGAAAGCTCTCGATGCCGTCGATGCGCGGCAGGGTGGGGGCGGAGAGCGGACCGATCGCCGTTACGAGAAAACGCGCCGTCGACCGGCTGCCGTCCTCGAGAACGACTTCCCAGGCCCGCGCCGCCTCGTGCCAGTGCGCCGCCGTCACCCGGCTGTTGAACTGGATGTCGCGCCGCAGGTCGAACTTGTCGGCGACGCGATTGAGATAGCGCAAGGTCTCGGGCTGGGGCGCGAAATGCTCGGTCCAGTCCCATTCGTCGAGCAGCTCCTGCGAGAAGGAGTAACCGTAGGAATAGCTTTCGGAATCGAAGCGCGCGCCGGGATAGCGGTTCCAGTACCAGGTGCCACCGACCCCGGTGCCGGCTTCGAACACGCGCACCCGCATGCCCAGCCCGCGCAGGCGATGGAGCTGGAAGAGGCCCGACATGCCGGCGCCGATGATGAGGGCGTCGAAATCGGGTCTCCTGGCGCCTGGGGTGCTGCCGTCTTGCGGCGACGTCATGATCGACCTCCTCCTACCGGCCGACGGTCCAGCCGGCCTTGGCGGCGAAGGCGGCGAAGAAGTCCTTCTCGTAGGCCTGATCCGGCGTGGCGCGCACCAACTCGTCGATCAGCTCGGCGTCGCGGCCGACCAGGATGCGCCAGCGCTCGTTGCGCACGCCGTCCAGGATGATGGTCGCGGCCTCGGCGGCGCTGGTCGGCGCGTCCTCGAGGAAGCGCCGCGCCCGTTCGAGGATCATCTTGCGGATCTCCTCGTCGGGGATCTTGTCGGCCTGGGGATTGCGCGCGGCGATGCGCTTGCGGGCGAGCTCGATCTCGCGCGGCGTGATCTCGTCGCCCTGGTTGCCGGTCTGCACCTTGAGCGAGTTCGAGGCGATCGAAGTGCCGATATGGCCGGGCATCACCACCGAGCATTTGATGTGCGGCGCGTTGAGGCGCAGGTCGGTGATCAGCGCCTCGGTGAAACCCTTTACCGCGAACTTGGCGGCGGCGTAGGCGGTCTGCGGGATGTCGGGCGCGATGAAGGCCCAGAAGCCGTTGACGCTCGACGTGTTCACGATGTGGCCGGCGTCGGCACGGCGCATCATCGGCAGGAAGGCGCGCGTGCAGCGATAGACGCCGCCCCAGCAGATGTCGAAGGTGCGTTCCCATTCGTCGCGGCCGTTGACGATGAAGCTGCCGCCGCCGCCGATGCCGGCATTGTTGAACAGGAGATGGATGCGGTCGGACTCGTGGTCGCGTTCGACCTCGTCGCGAAAGCGCGCGACGTCGGCTTCCTGCGAGACGTCGGCGATGTGGCTGGTGAGGCGCTGACCCTGGCTCAGTCCCGCCGCCTCGCACAGCCGTCTTGTCTCGGCCATGGCACCGCCCGATACGTCGCACATGGCGATGTTGCAGCCTTCAGCGGCCAGTTGGCGAGCCAGCTCGCGGCCCATGCCGGTGCCGCCGCCGGTGATGACGGCAATTCTCCCTGCGAAATCCTTCATCGTTCCCTCCAGTGGTAGCAAGCACCGGAACGGGATCGGAGTCTAGGTGGAGAGAGAAAGGGGAGACGCGAAACTAAGTTCCGGTGGTTCGCTTCTCGGCCGCCGCTTTGCGCAGGCGCGCGATCTCCTCGACGATGCCGGTCTGCGAGGTCTGCCGCGCCAGCTCCTCGGCGCGCTTGAGCTGCGGTGTCGCCGCCGCGGTGTCGCCCTGCAGCAGGCTGCTGCGCCCGGCCCGCAGGTAGAAGACGGCGGCCTCTCGGGATTGACCGAGTTTCAGCGCGGCCTCGCCGGCCTGTGCGAGCGCGCGCGCCATGCCGCGATAGTCGATCGCCTGCTGGCGGTTGGCGGCGGCTTGCTCGAACGCCGCCAGCGCGTCGGCGGCGCGGCCGTCGAGCAGGGCGGCACGGCCGACCAGCTCCTGGCGATCGGCCTGCAGGTCGGCGGCTTGCTTGGCCGAAGCGGCGGCAGGCAAAGCGGCGATCGCCTGAGCAAGCGTCGCGCTATCGCCGCGATCGGCCGCGACCAGGCCGCGGATGAACCAGGCGCGCGGCGCCGTGTCGGGGTCACGCGCCTTCAGCGTCAAGGCCTGCTCCGCGGCGGACGCGGCCGTCGTAAGGTCGCCGGCGCGATAGGCGGCTGCCGCCTGGACCAGCAGCAGCTCGGCCGGGGCGGCGACCTGGCGCCGTCGCAGCTCGGCCTCGGTGATGCGCGTGGTCGAGAGGGCGGCCTTGGGATCGCCGGAGCGAATCTCCGCCAGGGCGAGGTTGTAGGCCGTATCGGCGATCGCCTCGGCGTCGTCGCGCTCATAGGCGCGAGCGAGGGCCTGCTTGTACTGGCGCACGGCCTGCGCCGGCATGCCGAGCGACAGCGCCTGGGTGCCGGCGCGGTTGGCGGCATCGAGCTTCTGGTCGGGCGGCGGGCCCGGATCGGCCGGCGACCCGCCACACGCCGCCAAAGACAGGGCGGCCAGCAGCAGGGTTGCGAAGTGGGGACCCGCCTTCTTTGCCCTCACGGCCGCACCTCGAGGGCCGGCGCGCGACGGTTGGGGGCGGGCGTCGCGCTGCTGCCGCCGCCGCCGAACAGCCAGTGGTGCCGCAATTGGCCGAGCAGCAGCTCGAGCTCGCGGGCGGCGAGCTGGGCTTGCAGCAGGGTGGTGGGCAGGGTGTCGGTCGTCTCCGCGACGTTGCGTGTGATCTGTGGCGTCGTGGCGGCAAGATTGCGCGTCGTGGTCTGCAAGGAGGCCAGCACCGAATCGGTCTTCTGCAGGATCTGGCCGATGCGCGGATCCTTGGAGGTGCGTTCGAGCTGGCTCGCCAGCTCGCGCACGCTGACCAACGTCGTCTCGAGGTCGGTCGCCATCTTGTCGTTGGCGATCAGCCGGCCGGCCACGCCTTCGCCGCTCTCGACCTTGCGGGCGATGCCGGCGGCCGAGGCCAGGGTCTGCTCCAGTGGCCCCTGGGCGAGGGCGGTGAAGGCGGTCACGGCCTTCTGCACGTCGTCCAGGATGGGCATCACCTTGGCGCGGATCTCGTCGATCATCTGGCCCAGCGTGTCGGTGGCGGCGCGCTCGCTTTGCGCCGTGACAACGGCGTAGGACCAGTCGAGCTCGGGGCCCTTGCCGCGCGAGATGTCGATATAGGCGGCGCCCGCGACGCCGAACTGGCGGCGGATCGAGACCTGCGAGTCGCGGCGGATGAAGGGCCGCATCTGGTCCTCGACGCGGGCGATGGCGTGCATGCGCTGGCTGGGATCGATGACGATGCGGCGGATCTCGCCGGCGCGCGTGCCCAGCACCTGCACCTCGGCGCCGGGCGCGAGACCGGAGACGCCTTCGTCGGGCAGCAGGATGCGCAGGGTGAAGGAGGGCTGGAACCAGTCCTTCAGCAGGCCGGCATTGATCAGCACTGCGACGAACGCACCGATGCAGGCCAGCACGACGGCGCCCACGATCTCGTCGAACTGATGGATGCCGAAGATCGAGCGCTTCATCGCCGCCTCACCTGCACCAGCCCCTGGTCGCCCAGCCGAAACACCTGATCAGGGGTCACGAACCGCGCCGCTTCGGCCGCCAGGCTTTCGACGATCCACAGCACCGTGGCGCCGCGATCCAGCGCCTCGGCGATCGCCTGCGCCATCGGCACGGCGAGGTCGGCCGTGGCCTCCAGAGCCTGATCCTGCACCACAACGAGATCAGGTGCACCGAGAAAGCCGCGCACGCAAGCGGCACGAATCAGAGCACGGCGCGGCGTCGTCTCGCGTCGGCCGACCGGCAGGCCGGGCAAGCCGAACAGGCGGGCCAGCGCCGTCGCTTCGGCGATCACTTCCGCGCGCGGCCGGTCGAAATGATAGAAGCGGGCCACCAGCACGGCATCGAACACGTTCATGTGGGCCGGCCAGACATGGGTCTGCACCACGGTGCCGATACGGCGCCGGCGCATCAGCTGCTCGCGCGGACCGCGCGACTGCCAGTCGACTCCGAGGAAGCGCACCCGCCCATCGGTCGGCGCCGTGAGGCCGATGCAGAGATCGACCAGCGCCGCGGCGTCGATCTCGTCGTCGACCTGCACCAGGGTGATGCCGCCGCGCGGCAGCTCGAGGTCGATGCGCGTGGTCGTGGTCGAGAGCTGGCGTTCGCCGAACGTCGCCGCCTGCAGTGAGAGGATCGGCCGGGCCGGGCGCGCCATCTCAATCGATTCCCTCAGCCGACGAGGTCGAAGGCGCCGTTGATCACCAGGATCGCCAGCGCCGAGCGCACGAAGCCGCGCGGCACCAGCCGCTGCAGCTCGTCGCTCTGGTCGCGCCGGCCGAGCCCGGTGGCGCAGCAGACCAGAGCGACCATGAAGCCGATCACGATGCATTTCAGCGGCGGCACGATGAAGTCGCGCACCGTCATGGCACGCTGCACCATGTCGGAGAAATCCCAGATCGAGTAGGCGACGAGGCCGAGCCCGTGCGCGATCAGGTAGCCGGTGAGCAAGGTCGAGAGCAGCAGCACCGTCGCCATGCAGAAGGCGCCGAGGGCAAAGGCCAAGGTGCGCGGCACGACCAGCAGCACCATGGGGTCGAGGCCCTGGATCTCGAACTGGCGCATCCAGCCGCCGGTATGGGCTTCGCCGAGCTCGATCAGGGTCGCCGTGCCGTTGCGGCCGAAGATCAGCAGTCCCACCAGGATCGGCACCAGCTCGCGGATCAGCAGGATCACGATCACCTGGCCGACCAGGCCGGTCTGGCCGGTGGCGGCCAGCCAGTAGACCGCCTGCGAGACCAGCGCGAAGCCGACCAGCACGCCGGTGGCGACGGAGGTCGAGAGCGAGCGCACGGCCACCGCGTTCAGCGCCCGCGTGAACTCGGCCCAGACCGGCGCCCGCCAGGTCGAGCGCCGGCTGGCGACGACCAGCACGGTGGCGCCGAGCGAGACGAAGAGCAGGAGATTGCTGGTGCCCTGCCGCACGAACGCGCCCAGGCTGCCGAGCGCGCGGCGCAGCCGGCTGCGATCGAAGCTGTAGGAGGCTCGTATCGTCATGTGCGGCCGACCATGACGAAGGTCCGCATGGTGCCGGTCTCGGGCAGGAAGTAGCTGCCGCGGGCGCGGAACAGGAAATCCTCGGACAGGACTTCGTAGGCCGTTTCGGAGGCGGCGATGCTGCGCCGGCCGGCCGCCGCAGCCAGCACCTTGGCGACGCCCAGCGCGCCGCCCCACAGCGTGCGGGTCGGCGGCTCGGTGCCGACTGTCGAGACCATCACCGTGCCGACATCGAGGGCCAGCCGGAAGTCGAGGTTGGTACCCCAGTCGTCCTCGAAGGTGATCAGCCGGTCGCGCAGCGCGAGCAGCGCCGTGGCCACGCAGCGCGCATTCTCGCCGATGCTGTCGGCGTGGGCCGAGAAGGCGGCCACGACGATCTGGTCGTCGAGCAGGGCGGCATAGGTGGCGCCGCTCTTCTCGATCGACCGGCTGAGCTCCTGCACGATCGCGTCCATCGCCGTGCGTTGCTCGCTGTCGGACGGTTTCTGCGTGACGCTCGTCCAGGTCGGCAGCTTGACGACGCCGACTGCGGCGCGATCGACCGAGGCTTCGCGCAGCTCCTCCAGCACGGCACCCTGCTGCAGCAGGGTGCGTTCGAGGCGCGCCTGGCGTTGCAGGAAGCTGTCGGGCGGCCGCTCCTCGGCCGGCGGCGGCAGGGCGGCGGCCACAGCGGCCGGCGCGGCGCTGCCCGGGATCGCGGCGGTGAAGCGCAGCGCCAGAAGAGTGGACAGCGCGTCGCAGAAGGCCGAGAGCCCGGCGGCGCGGTCGCCCTGGCGCGGGTCCTCGACGCTCAGCAGGCCGATCGTGTGTCCGGCGGCGACGATGGGCGCCAGGTAGACGCGCGAAAGGCCGAGCGGCTGCAGGTAGGTCGTGAACAGCTCGGCGGTCCGCCGGTCGCGGCCGGCGTCGGTCGCATCGATCGGCGTGCCCTTGTCGAGGGCGGCGAAGAGATTGGGCATCTCGTCGCGATGGAACTCCAGGCCCGCCGTGTGGTCGTCGACGGCACGGTCGAAGCAATCCTCGCAGACGAGCGCGCGCCGGTCGGACGTGAAACGCCAGATCGCGACCCGCTTGGCGTCGCAGGCCGTTGCCGCGCTTTCCGTGGCGCCCTGCAGGTTCTCGCCGGCCAGGCCCTCGTCCGTGGCCGCGCCCTGGGCGAGGTCGACGAAGGCCTGCGTGCGCAGCTCGAGCGCCTGCTGGCGCGTCGCCGCAGCGGCGGCGCGGCGATCGGCCAATACGCTGCGCCAGGCCATCAGGCCGGTGAGCGCCGCCACGATCAGCACGATGATGATCGACATGACCAGCGCGGCCCAGCCGCTGTCGACCACGAAGCCCACGAAGTCGGTCTCGGGCACGACGATCAGGACCACCCAGTTGCGGCCGGTCAGCATCTTGACCGGCTCGGACGACACGATGATGCGGCGTTCGCCGATATCGAGGACCTGGCGGCCGTAGCCCTCGACGCGCAGCCGGTTGTAGACCCGCGTCAGGACCGGGTCGCCGAGCTCGTCGAGCATCGGCGTGGCGACGTCGGGGCGGTCGGCCGGCAGCCAGTCGTCGCTGGGATAGGCGACGATGCGGCCCTGATTGTCGATGATCAGCGCCTTGCCGCTGACGCCGATGCCGAGCTGCTTCAGGAAGGCGCAGAGCGTGGCGAGCTCGATATCGACGCTGAGCACGTTCTGCAGCTTGCCCTCGGCATCGTAGGTCGGGATGGCGAAGGAGATGCCGGGCTTCTTGACGGTGAAGAAGAGATAGGTCGGCGTCCAGAACGGCTGCTTGCTCTGCTCGGCGCCCTGGTACCAGGGCCGGGTCCGCGGATCGAACGTATCGGCGGGATCGGTCTCCGTCGCGATCACCTTGCCGGTGGCGTCGCGGCGGACCCAGGTGACGCGGCGGGCGCCGTCGCGGACGTCTATGGTCTTGGTGTCGTAGCCGCCCTGCTCGTTGCGCACGACGAATTGGAAGTTGCCGCCGGGGTCGGCATAGCTGAAGCCGGTGACGGGGCCGACAGTCGCCAGCGCACTCAATGCCAGCCGCTCGGCCTCGGCACCGCCGTCGGCGACATCGCGGCCATGGGTGGCGGCGACGGCCAGTTCGAGGAATTGCTGCGCCGGCGCCAGGTAGGCCTGCATCTGCACGGCAACGCGACGGTCGATCGCGGTGATCAGGTCGTTCGAGAGCACGATCGCGCCGCGGCGATTGCTGTCGTAGACGTAGTAGGCGATCGCCGAGACCAGAGCGAGCACGGCAACCACGCCGACCACCGGTAGCGCGCGCCGCAGCCAGATCCGCCAGGACGGCTCGGCGAGGCCTGCCCGTCCAGAATTCGGCCGGCCAGCGCCCGAAAAGGCGGCCACGACTCGCGTCATGGTGCGTGAGGCAGGTTTGGGCGTGCGTGCCATCGACTTGTAACCTTATCATCGATTGCGCGGCCCCGGCATAGGCCGTGCGGGAGGGCGTCAATCCCCCGCCACATTCACCCGTCAGGACTTCTCTCCCCCGCTCACAAGGAGAAGACATGCCTGTTCGGATTGCACGCCGCGTGTTTCTTGCGGCGCCCCTTCTGGCAGCGCCGTTCCTCGCCCGGTCGGCCTTCGCCGACGATGCGATCAGCAAATTCAGCGATCTCGAGGCCCGCAACGGCGGCCGCCTGGGCGTGGCGGCTTTCGACACGACCAGCGGCCGCCGCGTCGGCCATCGCGTCGACGAACGCTTTCCGATCTGCAGCACCTTCAAGCTGCCGGCCGCGGCGCTGGTGCTGGCCCGTGTCGATCGCGGCGAGGAGCAGCTCGGCCGCCGCGTCGTCTATTCGGAGAAGGACATCGTGGTGAATTCACCGGTGACCGCCAGCCACGCGGGAGCGGGCGGCCTGTCGATGGCGGAGATCTGCGAGGCTGCCATGACGCAGAGCGACAACACCGCGGCCAATCTCATGCTGGCAAGCTTCGGCGGTCCGGCCGGGCTGACCGCCTACCTGCGCAGCCTGGGCGACATGACGACGCGTCTCGACCGCATCGAGCCCGACCTCAACGAAGCTCTGCCCGACGATCCGCGCGACACGACCACGCCGGCGGCCATGGTGGCGACGATGGAGCGGCTGCTGCTGCGCGCCGTGCTGTCGGCGTCGTCGCGCAAGATGCTGACCGGCTGGCTGGTCGCCAACAAGACCGGCGACAAGCGGCTGCGGGCCGGCCTGCCGGCGGATTGGCGGGTGGGCGACCGCACGGGGACCGGCGCCAACGGCACTGCCAACGATGTCGCCATCGTCTGGCCGGGCGACGACGCGCCGCCGATCCTGATGGCGGTCTACTACACCGGCTCGACGATTTCCGACGAAGCGCGCAACACCGTGGTTGCCGAGGCCGGCAGCATCGTCGCCGCCAGCCTCAAGTAGCGTCGACGTCGGCGAAGGGACTACCGCGCGAGGCTGGCCTGGCGCGGCAAAAAGGCGGTGAGCAGGCCGAGCAGCAGCAGATAGGGCGTCACCTTGTAGACGGCCTCGATGCCGGCATGGTCGGCGATCTCGCCCAGGGCAGCGGCGCCCAGGCCGCCCAGCCCGAAGGAGACGCCGAAGAACATACCGGCGACCAGCCCGACACGGCCGGGCAGGAGGTCCTGCGCATAGACCAGGATGGCGGAGAAGGCCGAGGCCATGATGATGGCGACGGTCACGGCCAGCACGGCAGTCCAGAACAGGTTGGCGTAGGGCAGCATCAGTGCGAAGGGGAGCGCGCCCAGGATCGAGAACCACATGACCGGGATGCGGCCGACCTTGTCGCCGACCAGGCCGCCCAGGATGGTGCCGATCACGATGCCGACCAGGAAGGCGAAGAGGTAGAGCTGCGCGTCCTGCACATCCACGCCGAATTTGTGGATGAGATAGAAGGTGAAGTAGGAGCCGAGGCTCGCGCTGTAGACGTTCTTGGAGAAGAGCAACGCCACCAGGATGGCGATCGCCACACCGACGCGACGCCGCGACAGGGCGGGCGCTGCTGCACCGGTGGTTCCGGCGGCCTTGCGGACGGCCGGCTTGGAGACGGCGCGCCGCGCCTTGTACCAATGGCCGACCTGAAACAGCACGATCATGGCCACCAGCGCCGCCGCCGAGAACCAGACGATGCTCTGCTGGCCGTGCGGCACGACGATGAAGGCCGCGAGCAAGGGCCCGGCGGCCGAGCCCATATTGCCGCCGACCTGGAAGAGCGACTGCGCCAGGCCATAGCGGCCGCCGGCTGCCATGCGGGCGACGCGCGACGCTTCCGGATGGAAGACCGACGAGCCCATGCCGATCAGCGCGGCGGCCAGCAGAATGGTCGGATAGGAATCGGCCCGCGACATCAGCAGCAGGCCGACCAGGGTGAAGCCCATACCGATCATCAGGGAATAAGGCTGGGGCTTCTTGTCGGTATACATGCCGACGACGGGCTGCAGCATCGAGGCGGTGCACTGGAAGGCCAGGGTGATGAACCCGATCTGGCCGAATGTCAGTGCGTATGAATCCTTGAGGATGGGATAGAGCGCCGGCACCAGCGACTGCATCATGTCGTTGAGCAGATGGCAGAAGCTGAGCGAGAGGATGACCGCGAAGGTCGTGGTGTTGGCGGAGGCTGCACTCTCGGACGCTTGTCCGGAAGATATCGGCGCTGCCGCAGGCGCGGACCCTGCGGCCATCGTATTGTCGGTCATGGCCGCACTCTAGGAGCGGGCCACGGCCTCAACCAGCGCAGCGCGGACAGACCAGCGATGCAGGCCTACATAGCAAACCTCCGCGAGCCCATTGGCTGGCGCGCGACCGGGTCGGTCAGCGCCAGAAGAGCCACAGAAGAATGATGACGGGGATCGGAACGCCGAGCAGCCACAGTAGAATGGAACGTCCCATGACGGGCCTCCTCGAGTTGAGCATTCAGGTGTGAATCCGGCCGCAGGAAACGCGGCGGCCGTAGGTTCCTCGATAACGGGACCCGGGGCGCGGCAGTTCCGTGCCGGCGCATCTTCAGGCTCGACAGGATCGGCGGTGAACAATCGTCGGCCTGCTGCGTTGCACCAAGGTGCAGACCGACGTCCCCGCGCGGCTCGACCGCCTGCCCTGGAGCCGCTTCCACCGCCTCGTCGTGGTGGCACTCGGCATCACCTGGATTCTCGACGGGCTGGAAGTGACCCTCGCGGGCTCGGTGGCGGCGGCCCTGCAGACCAGCCCGCGTCTTCAACTCACGCCCGAGCAGGTCGGGCTCACCGGCAGCGCCTATCTCGCCGGTGCCGTGCTGGGCGCGCTGTTCTTCGGTCATCTGACCGATCGCCTGGGGCGCAAGAAGCTCTTCAACGTCACCCTGGGCGTCTATCTCGTGGCGACGGCGGCCACGGCCTTCTCCTGGGATTTCGCGAGCTTCATGCTGTTTCGCTTCCTGACGGGAGCCGGCATCGGCGGCGAATATGCGGCGATCAATTCGGCGATCCAGGAACTCATCCCCGCCCGCCTGCGCGGCCGCCTCGATCTGGCAATCAACGGCAGCTTCTGGGTGGGCGCGGCCTTCGGCGCGCTGCTTTCGGTATGGCTGCTCGATCCCAATGTGCTCAGCCCCGACATGGGCTGGCGCGTCGCCTTCGGCAGCGGCGCCGTGCTGGGTCTGGTCATTCTCTATCTGCGTCGCTTCCTGCCGGAGAGTCCGCGGTGGCTGATGATCCACGGCAAGCCGAACGAAGCCGAAAAGGTCGTCGCGGAGATCGAGGCCAGGGTGGCGGCCGACGTCAAGGTGACGTTGGAACCTGTGCCGGCCACGCTGTCGTTGGGGGAACCGCACCGCACGACCTTGCTGTCGGTCAGCCGCACCTTGCTGAAGGCCTATCCCGGCCGCACGGTCCTCGGGCTGGTGCTGATGGCGGCCCAGGCCTTCGTCTACAATGCGATCTTCTTCACCTACGCGCTGATCCTGTCGCGCTTCTACGGCGTGCCGGCCGACAAGGTCGGTCTCTACATCCTGCCCTTTGCGATCGGCAATTTCCTGGGGCCGCTGCTGCTGGGGCCGCTCTTCGACAGTTGGGGCCGGCGGCCGATGATCGTGACCACTTATGCGCTGTCCGGCATCCTGCTGGCGCTCACCGGCTGGATGTTCCATGCCGGCTGGCTCGACGCCACGACCCAGACGGCGATGTGGAGCGTCGTCTTCTTCTTCGCCTCGGCGGCGGCGAGTGCGGCCTATCTCACCGTGGGCGAGTGCTTTCCGCTCGAGATCCGCGCGCTCACCATCGCATTGTTCTATGCCTTCGGTACCTTGCTGGGCGGCGTCGGCGGGCCCTGGCTGTTCGGCGTGCTGATTGCCGGCGGCAGTTCGGGCGAGATCCTGGGCGGCTATCTGCTGGGCGCGGTGCTGATGATCGTCGCGGCGTTGGTCACCTTGAAGCTCGGCGTCGCCGCCGAGCGCAAGCCGCTGGAAGAGGTGGCGCCGCCGCTCAGCAGCCCCTGATCGAACCGCCATACCGACGATGCAAGGGCCATTCTAAAGGCTATTGCAAAGGATCGTGACGTGGTGCGCCTGTTCTATTAGGCTTCGTCTCCAACGGGGAAAAACCTCGAAGAGAGAGTCCGGAGGAACAAGATGGGTCGTTCGTTCACGCGTCGAAGCTTGTCGCGTCGCGAAGCGCTGCGGGGCGCCGCCGCCCTGGGTGTCGCCGCGCCGATGCTCAACACCGTCACCGCCTATGCGCAGAGCGGCGCTTTCAACTGGCAGCGCTTCAAGGGCCAGCAGGTCGAGGTGCTGATGGAGACCGGCCCGCGCGCCGAGCTCATGAAGAAGCACCAGAAGGAATTCCTCGACCAGACCGGCATCAAGCTCGGCATCGAGGTGATCCCCGAGCAGCAGGCCCGGCAGAAGGTGGCGATCGAGCTGAACTCGGGCAAGCCGTCGTTTGACCTGTTCAACTTCGCCTTCCATGTGCAGAAGCGTCAGTTCGAGAAGGGCGGCTGGCTGCTCGAGATCACCGACTGGCTGAAGGACCCGCAGATGATGCCGGCCGAGTACGAACTCGGCGACGTGTCCAAGCTCGGCATGAGCTTCGCCACCACGTCGGACGGCAAGGTCAACGCGCTGCCGATCCTCTGCGACTACTTCATGGTCTACTACAACAAGGAGCTGTTCGCGAAGAAGGGCGTGGCGTTTCCCAAGACCCTCGACGAGATGATGACGGCGGCCGCGGCGCTCAACGATCCGGCAGCCGGCATTTCGGGCTTCGTCGGCCGCGGCGTGCGCAATGCCAATGTCGTTCTGTGGACGCAGCTTCTCTCGGGCTGGGGACAGGAGACCGTCACCAGCACCCGGCCGTTGAAGCTGATCACCGATACGCCCGAGGCGATTGCCTCGGCCGAGTACTACAAGAAGCTGCTCGCGTCCTACGGGCCGGCCGGCATCGCCGGCTTCAACTGGAACGAGGCGCAGGGGCTCTTCATGCAGGGCAAGGCGGCGATGTGGATCGACGCCACGGGATTTGCCGCCCCGGTCGAGGACAAGACCAAGAGCCGCGTCGTCGGCAAGGTCGGCTACGGCCTGCCGCCGTCCGGCCCGAAGGGCCACGGCTCGGTGACCTTCGGCACCGGCATGGCCATTCCCAAGGCCAGCGCCCGCAAGGAGGCGGCCTACTACACGATGCTGTGGATGACGGGCCCCACCATGGCGGGCCGCATGCTCCAGGTCGGCGGCGGCATTCCGTTCCGCACGAATCCGCTCAAGGATCCGGCCGTACTTTCGAGCCTCACGGTTCCCCGGGAGTGGGCGGAGTGTGCTGCGGGCTGCGCCCCGATCAGCATGCCGGGCCTGCCGGTGATCGTGCCGGTGACTGAGTTCCGCGACGTCATCGGGACGGCGCTGACCAACCTGCTGGGCGGCGCCGATCCGGCGACCGAGATGAAGCGCGCCACCGCCGAGTTCCAGCCTGTCCTCGACAAGAGTGAGCAAAGCTGAAGCAGCGAGGCAGAGGACGGGTATCGAAGGTCGGGCGGGCGTAGCGTATGGCAGGCGCAGAAGTCACCGTAGCGGCAGGGACGCGGACACCGGGCGAACGGCGCCTGCGTCCCTATCTGCTCTTCATCTGGCCGGCGCTGATCGTCAGTTCGGCGGTGATCGTCTTCCCGTGGATCTTCACGGTGTGGATGAGCCTGCATGACTGGCACATCGGCAGCAAACAGACCTATGTCGGGTTCGACAACTACGTGAACCTGCTGACCAATCGGCGGTTCCTCGAATCGATCGGCCATACGATCTACTTCACCATCCTGGCCGTCGTCCTGCCGATGGTGCTCGGCACCGTGTCGGCGCTGGTATTCCACAAGAAGTTCCGCGGCCGCGGCTTCTTCCGGACGCTGTTCATCATGCCGATGATGGCGACGCCGGTCGCCGTCTCGCTGATCTGGACCATGATGTTCCATCCCCAGCTCGGCGTGCTGAACTACCTGCTCAGCCTGGCCGGCCTGCCGCCGTCGCAGTGGGTCTATGCCCCGGGCACGGTGATCCCGAGCCTGATCCTGGTCGAGATCTGGCTGTGGACGCCGTTCGTCATGATCATCGTGCTGGGCGGCCTGGCCTCGCTGCCGACCGAGCCTTACGAGGCGGCGCTGATCGACGGCGCCAGCCAGTGGCAGATGTTCTGGAAGATCACCTATCCGCTGGTGGCGCCATTCCTCGTGGTGGCCCTGATCATGCGCACCATCGATGCGCTGAAGGTCTTCGAGACCATCTGGGTGATCTCCAACGGCGGGCCGGGGACGGCCTCGGAGGTGCTGAACGTCTACCTCTACGCCCAGGCCTTCGCCTACAACCAGGTCGGCACGGCCTCGGCGGTGGTGATCGTCTTCTTCGCCATCATCGTGGCGCTGTCGCTGGTGCTCCTGTGGGCGCGGCAGAAAGCGAAGTGGGCATGAACGTCCGCACCAAGCGCAAGATCCGCAAGGTCGTCGACAAGGCGGCGCTGGCCGTCACCGTGGCCGTACTGCTGGCACCTTGCCTGTTCGTGTTCTTCTGGATGCTGTCGCTGTCGCTGAAATACGACATCGACAACACCGCCTGGCCGCCGGTCTTCTGGCCCGAGCAAGTGACCTTCGACAACTTCGCCAAGGTCTTCGAAGAGAGCCCGATGTTCCTCTACTTCTGGAACTCGGTGCAGGTGACGGGCTCGGCCACCCTGGTGGCGCTGCTGCTGGGGGTGCCGGCGGGCTACGGCATCGCCAAGGCGCGGGCCCACAAGATGGCCGCCGTCCTGCTGCTCAGCCGCATGACGCCCGGCCTCTCCTACCTGATCCCGCTCTTCACCCTGTTCCAGGTGTTGGGGCTGATCGGCACGGTCTGGCCGATCGCGCTCACACACATGGTGATCACCCTGCCGATCGTGGTCTGGATCATGATCGGCTTCTTTGAGACCCAGCCGCATGAGCTCGAGGAGGCGGCCCGCATCGACGGCGCCACCCTGTGGCAGGCCTTCCGCTATGTCGCACTGCCCCTGTCGCGGCCGGGCATCGTGGTCGGGGCGATCCTGGCCTTCATCTCCTCGTGGAACAATTTCATCTTCGGCGCCGTCTTTGCCGGCCGCACCACACGCACCATGCCGGTCGCCGTCTACAACATGCTGACCTTCGAGAGCTTCGCCTGGGGACCGCTCGCCGCCGCCGCCATCGTGGTGATGCTGCCGGTGATCGTGCTCACGATCATCATCCAGAAGGAGATCGTGCAGGGCCTGTCGGCAGGTGGCGTGAAGTAGGATGGCGTGAAGCACAGGCTGTGTGAAAACGCCAAAGAGCATCCGTTGCCTAGGGCGGGCTTTGCTTAGCGAGGCTCAATTCCTTAGTGAATTCTATCACATACGGCGCAAAGCCCATTTGGCCGTACAGTGCTTCCGCAGGGCTGTTGCCCGCCACTATCCCGACCATGATACGGCCAACGCCTCGCGCCATAGCGAGGCGCTCTGCTTCCATCATCAAGGCCGTCGCAACTCCGGCGCCGCGGTTCTCGTCTCGCACAAAGAGCTCTGAGACATACGCATGGGCACGCAGCTCTTGCCGAACGAACACAGCGTCTTCTGTGAACAGAAGAAAGAGATGGCCAGCTACGCGCCCATCGACCTCGGCGACTATTGCATTGCCTTTCGTCTGCTGGACGCGGCGCCACGCAAACGCCAAGCATTCCTCTGCGCCCTGTCGGTCAGTGCGACGATTCTTGGCAATTTGCTCTTCATGGGCGTTCAATCCTTGGAACTGTTCCACAAGGGCTTCGTGATCGTCAGGAGAGGCCGCGCGAATCACAAGTGCCATCGACTAAGCTCCGGTGCTTGGTTGCCCTTCAGCTGGCCCAACTTTGGGCTGCGCACCGATTATCAGATCAACCACGAGAATAAGACAATCCCATCTCGCCGAAGCTATAAACGAAACTTGCGCGAGACTCGGAGAAGTGATCGGCTATGTGACGGGTGACGACAGGCGAGAACCATGCCTCCTACCTCAAGTCATCGATGACTGAGTGGAACCCAATGCACCCGTTCGCATCATTCGCAGGCGAGCTGACCAGGAATGGTCGGGCTTGCGCTTGCTGGTGCCCCGCCGAAACGACGCACCAGCGTTTTCACCCAGCCTGGAAGCAGGGCTGCCTGTCCCTGGCCTGATTGGTCGGCTATGCTCGCCTCATGATCACCCTCGACGCCTTTCGCGACAGCGTGTCGACGGCAGCGGCGCCGCCGTCCGACCTCGGGCCTGCCCTGCAGGCGCTCTGGTGGGTCCGGCGCGGCGACTGGGAGCGGGCGCACGAGTGCGTCCAGGCGCATGAAGGCGAGGCCGATTGCGACTGGGTGCATGCCCATCTGCACCGTCAGGAAGGTGACCTGAACAACGCCGGCTGGTGGTATCGGCGGGTGGGGCGTTCGGCGCCCGAGCAGTCGCTGGACGAGGAGTGGGGCGCGCTCGCCAGCAACATGCTGGGCCGTCGTTAGGTTCGCGGCCGGACAGTCCCGGAGCTGCAACACTGTCCTGCTAGGGTGGGCCATGGTTTTCCGCATCGCCCAGATCTCCGATACCCATCTCAGCGAGGAGAAGCCGTTCTTCCTCGAGAATTTCCGGCGGATCGGCGCGGCGCTGCGGGCCGCCGCACCTGACCTCGTGATCAATTCGGGCGACATCTCGCTTGATGGCGCCGGTGGCGAGGCCGACCTCGCGGCGGCGCGCGCGCTGCACGACGCGCTCGACCTGCCGATCCGTTACCTACCCGGCAACCACGACCTCGGCGACAGCCAGGATGCGCCGTCGCACGGCGAGGGCACCATCGGCCGCGACAGCCGCGAGCGCTATCTCCGCCATTTCGACATGGATTTCTGGTCGTTCGACGTGCCGGGCTGGCGGGTGCTGGGCATCAACGCCCAGCTCCTCGGCAGCGACCTCGCCGAGGCGGCGGCCGAGCAGGAGAGCCTGATCTACTGGGCCGCCTCCACACTCGAACAACGCCGGCTCGCTTTGTTCCTGCACAAGCCGCTGTTCGACCAGGACTACCGCGAGACGGCCGTCACTGGTCGTTTCGTCAATCCCGTGCCGCGCCGGCGCCTCCTGGAGCTGCTGGCGGCCGCGCCGCCGGCGCTCGTGGCCTGCGGGCACGTCCATCAGTATCGCGCGACCGAGGCCGACGGCGCCTCGCATGTCTGGGCGACGTCGACCGCCTTCGTGATTCCCGACGTGCGGCAGCCGCGCTACGGCCTCAAGGAAGTGGGCTATGTCGAGCACCAGCTCGGCGAGGACGGCCGCTTCGCCAGCCGCCTCGTTCGGGTGCCGGAGGTGCCGACCTTGAACATCGCCGACTTCCCCGGCGCCTACGGCCCGCTTTAGCTCAGGCGATCATCCGGTCAGGCCGGGACCGGCCGGGCGCGCTGATTGTAGAGCAGCTTGCGGATGCGGGCCTGCTCCTCGGGTGGGAGCTTGGTGTTGTCGACCGCGAGATCGGCGCCCACCGCCATGCCCTTCTGGACCGCCGGACGCGCGCCCAGTTCCTCGAACCAGCGCTTGAAGTGCTTGAACTCCTCGATGTCCTGGCCCTGGAACTTCCAGTTGAGGGTCCAGGGATAGCAGATCATGTCGGCGATCGTGTACTGGTCGCCGGCCAGGTACCGGTGCTTGTAGAGCTGGTTGTTCAGTACGCCGTAAAGACGGTTCACCTCGTCGGTGAAGCGGGTGATGGCATAGGTCTGGTCGCCTTCCTTGGCCTGGTCGACGCGGCGGAAATGGCCGCACTCGCCGCTCTTGGGGCCCTGGTTGGCCATCTGCCAGATCAGCCACTGATTCACGTCGTGGCGCGTCCGCAGGTCCTGCGGATAGAACTTCCCGGCCTTCTCGGCGATGTACATCATGATCGCGCCGGACTCGAACAGACTGATCGGCGCGCCGCCGTCCTTGGGCGCATGGTCGACCATCACCGGCATGCGATGATTGGGATTCATCTCCAGAAACGCGTCGCTGAACTGGTCGCCGCGGCCGATATTCACCGGCACGATGCGATAGGGCAGGCCGCATTCCTCCAGCAGGATGGTGACCTTCTTGCCGTTGGGCGTGGGCCAGTAGTGCAGGTCGATCATGGCGCTCTCCGACGAGGCGAATGGGTGACAGTTGGGCGAAGGGTCGGCCGGTCGCTGCGGCTCGTCAATGGTGTATGCTCGCGCCAACGACAGGGTCCGGGAGGGCCGCCCCGATGGATGGAAAGTGGGTTCGCAACGCCTGGTACGTGGCGGGCTGGTCGCATGAACTGGCGGCCGGCCGCATCGAGGCGCGCACCGTCATCGAGCAGCCGCTGGCGCTCTATCGCAGGGGCGACGGTTCCGTTGTGGTGCTCGAGGATCGCTGCTGTCACCGCTTCGCGCCGCTCTCGATGGGGCGGCTGGAGCAGGACGATCTGCGCTGCATGTATCACGGGCTGAAGTTCGCGCCCGACGGCCGCTGCATCGAGATTCCCGGCCAGAAGCTGATCCCGCAATCGGCCTGCGTGCGGCGCTATCCGGCGGCCGAACGCGGTGGCTGGATCTGGGTGTGGATGGGCGAGGCGGCCGCCGCCGATCCCGCCTCGATCCCGCAGTCCGTGCCGCTCGGAGATCCTTCCTACTGCATGCTGAGCGGCCGGATGGACTATGATGCCCACTACCTCCTGATCGACGATAACCTGGTCGATCTGTCGCATCTCTCCTTTGCCCACGAGAAGACGCTCGGCCTCGACATGCCGCAATGGGCCGATGAGCGGCCGCGCATCCTGCCGCTGGAGCGTGGGCTCAGGGTGCAGCGCTGGCTGCGCAACCAGCCGTCACGCGGCTTCATGCGCCGCTGGGGCGAGACGCTCGACCTGTGGAACAGCTACGACTTTCTCTTTCCGGGGATTTTCCTTTTGCGTACCGCTTTCTATCCCATCGGCTCGGCCGACCGCTGGAACCGCAACGCGCCGGGCGAGGCGCCGCTCTTCCTGCGCTACGACGACCAGGCGGTGACGCCCGTCGGCGACCGCAAGACGCGCTACTTCTACGCCGCCGGCGCACGGCGCGCCGACATCGACGACGAGCGGGTCGGCCGTCTGTTCGCCATCGTCGAAGCGGCGTTCGCCGAGGACAAGGCGATCATCGAAGCGCAGCAACGGGTGATCGATCGCGATCCGACCCGTCGCATGCTGCCGACCAGCCTCGATGCCGGGCCGACGCAGTTCCGCAAGCTCGTGCAGGCCCTCCTCGACCACGACGGCCTGCCGGGTCCGATGGCAGGCCCAGTGGTGACATCGTCGGGCGACAACCAGGCAAGGGCCTCCTGAGATGCCCGACACGCTTCACAATACGCAGGCCGATCAGCGGTCGATCCGCCGCCTCGAAGACGCGCGCTTCCTGTTGGGCCGTGGCCGTTACCTGGAAGATATCGCGGCCCCCACGGCGCTGGCCGCCCATGTGCTGCGCTCGCCGCACGCCCATGCCCTGATCCGCCGGGTGGATATTGCCCAGGCCTCCGCACGGCCCGGCGTGCACCTGATTGCGACGGCGGCGGATCTCGCGGCCGACGGGCTCGGGCCGCTGCCCTGCATGGCCGCGGTCAAGCCCCTGATCGTGCCGCCGCGGCCGGCCCTGGCCGAGGGCCGTGTCCGCCATGTCGGCGATCCGGTGGCCTTCGTCGTTGCCCAGTCCGCCGAGATCGCCCGCGAAGCGGCGGAGCTGATCGAGGTCGATTACGAGCCGCTGCCATCGGTCGTCGATGGCCGGGCGGCGATCGCAGACGGTGCGCCGGTGCTGTGGGATCAGGCGCCCGGCAATCTCGCCTACCACGTCCAGCGCGGCGACCGCGACGCGGTCCGGCACGCCCTCGCCCAGGCGGCGCACACCGTCGAGGTCGAGGTGATGAACAACCGCGTCGTCGTGGTGCCGCTCGAGCCGCGCGCCGGCATCGCGCAGTACGACGCGACCACGGATACCATGGACCTCGAGCTGACCGGCCAGGGCGTGCATGGCATTCGCCGCCAGCTCGCCGAGTTCGTGTTCAAGGTGCCGCTCGAGCGCATCCGCCTGCATGCGCCGGATGTCGGCGGCGGCTTCGGGATGAAGAACTTCCTCTATCCCGAATGGGTGCTGTTGCTCTGGGCGGCCCGCAGGCTGAGGCGGCCGGTGCGCTGGCTCGCCGACCGGGCCGAGGAGTTCGTGACCGGCGCGCAGGGGCGCGACATCGAAGCCCGCGCGAGACTTGCGCTCGACGCGGCGGGGCGCTTCCTCGCCCTCGATGTCGAGATGGTGGCCAATCTCGGCGCCTATCTCTCGGGCAATGGCCCCGGTGCTTCGGTCGTCGCCGCATCGACGGCGCAAGGCGGCGTCTATGACATCCCGACGATCGCCGTCGATATCCGCGGTGCCTTCACCAACACCGTGCCGGTCGACGCCTATCGCGGCGCCGGCAAGCCGGAGGCGAACTACATCGTCGAACGCGCCGTCGAGGCGGCGGCGCGCGCGATCGGCCGCGATCCCGCCGACCTTCGGCGGCAGAACCTGATCGCTTCCTTTCCGCATCGCACGGCGATGGGCATGGCCATCGACTCGGGGGGCTTCGCCGACAACCTCGACGCCGCGATCGCGCGCGCCGACCGGGCAGGCTTCGATGCGCGGCGGGCGGCGGCCAAGGAGAAGGGCCTGCTGCGCGGGCTGGGCGTCGCCTGCTTCCTCGAAACCTCACGCGGTGCGCCCAACGAGGGGGCGGAGGTCCGCTTCCAGGGCGACGGCTCGGTGACGATCGCCGTGGGTACCGAATCGAACGGGCAGGGGCACGAGACGGCTTTCGCGCAGATCGCGGCGCGCCATCTCGGCCTGCCGATCGAGGCCTTCCGCTACGTGCAGGCCGACACGCGGGCCGTCCGCAGCGGGGCGGGCCATGGCGGGGCGCGCTCGATGCATATGGGCGGCGCGGCACTGGTCAAGGCGATGGAGGCGGCGCTGGCGACGGCGCGGCGGCTGGCGGCGCATCTGCTGCAGGCCTCGGTCGACGAGCTCGACTATCGCGCGGGACGCTTCGTCGTGCGTGGCAGCGATCGCGCCATCGACCTCGCCACCCTGGCGCGGAGCGCCGGCGATCCCGCGAACCTGCCAGACGGCATGGCGCCTGAGAACGGCCTCGGCGAGCATGTGATGAACATCACCGATGTCTTCACCTTTCCCAGCGGCTGCCACGTGGCCGAGGTCGAGATCGATCCGGAGACAGGGGCGATCCGGCTGCTCGACTACACGGCGATCGACGATTACGGGCGGCTGATCAATCCGATGCTGACCGAAGGCCAGGTCCAGGGCGGCGTGGCGCAGGGGATCGGCCAGGCGCTGCTCGAACACACCGTCTACGATCCGCGATCCGGCCAGCTGCTCAGCGGTTCGCTGATGGACTACGCCCTGCCGCGGGCCGACGACCTGCCGTCGTTCGACATTGCCCTGATCGAGCGGCCGACCGCCGCCAATCCGCTGGGCGTGAAGGGATCCGGCCAGGCGGGCTGCATCGCCGCCCCCCAGACGGTGATGGCCGCCGTGCTCGATGCCTTGCGGCCGGCTGGCGTGCAGAGCCTCGACATGCCGGCGACGCCTTCCCGGGTTTGGGAGGCGTTGCGGGCGGCGACTCCTGATCGCGTGTAGCGACGACGGCTACTGCGCTGCCGCCAGATAGCGGGCCAGGGGGCCGGCCTTGTCGGCCGGCAGCCTGGCCGGTGCCTCGTTGAGCCTGATGCCGATATCGCAGGCGTCGCCGGGTGACAGTCGCGCCAGGGTGCGCAGCTTGTCGAAGTCGGCCGGCGTCAGCCCGGCCTCGCCGAGCAGCACGGCGGCCTCGGCGTCGCTCGGCGTGGCGGGCGCCTTGCCGGCCTTGAGGGCCGCGCGGCCGGCGCGATAGGCCTTCTCCATCGTCGCCAGCATCTCGCGCATCAGCTTCTGCGCCATTTCGTCGAGCTTCTCGCCGCGCTGGATGCCGATCAGGGCGAGCTCGCGGCAGGTCGCGACGTCGACGCTTTTGAGGTGCCGCATCAAGGCGAGCCGTGCGGCCAGCACGGCCTCTGCATCCGCGGCATCGGTCGCCCGCAGGGCCGGCACGATGTGGCTCGAGCGCAGCTCGGCCATCAGCGCCAGCGGCCGGGGCGGCCCCTGGGTCGTGGGATTGCGCAGCTCCTCGGTCAGGGCCTGGCGCAGCCGCGTTTCGGCGCCAGGGACGTCGTCGAGCACCAGCCCCACCAGGGGCAGGGCCCGCGACTCGGCGACCGCCTGGTCGACCATCTGGGCGTCGTTGCCGGTCAGGCGCTCCAGCCCGTAGACCGTCGCCCCGCCGGCAAGGGCTGCCGCCACGGCCGCGACGGCGGTGCGCTGCAGCCGTTGCGCCGTCAGCCGGGCGCGGCCGAACAGGTAGACGATGGCGGCCACCGCGACGGTGATGACGACGACGATCGCGATCTTTTCCACTTTTCCACTCCGGTTTTCACGCCCTGCGACCCAGCCTTGCGCACGGCTGCTGTAGTAAGGTAGGCAGACGGCTCGACGCTCTATGCCCATACATATCGATTTTTTCCACCCCGGCCGTCTGGTCATCATCGTGGCCCGCGGCGTTGTCACCAACGACGACCTTGCTTCGTCCTTCCGGCAGCTCATCGAGAGTGGGGCGCTGCACTACCGCAAGATCATCGACATTTCCTCGCCGTCCAATCCGATGTCGGCCGAAGACATCGAAGGAACGGCGGCGCGGTTCCGCTCGCTGCCCAACGCCGCCGCGCGCGGTCCAATCGCCTTCGTGGTCGGCCCCGGCCGCGCTGCCGAAAACGCGATGCGATTCGCGGCTCTCACTGAAGGTGAGCGGCCGGTGAGGGTGTTTCACAGTCTGCATGAAGCGCGAAAGTGGCTCGAGCAGCAGCCGGTCGGCGTCCCCGTACCCGGAGCACCTAAACCCAGCGGGCCCTAGCTGCCATCTATTTGAATAACAACTGCAAGGGTAAGCCGTCGCGTTGTGCAATGCCCCTGGGGTAGCGTCGGGCGCTCGTAGAGTTCAGTGCCCGACATGCCGTTCAAGCTCGACATCTTTCCCCCCGACCGGATCCTGATCGGCGTTGCGCGCGGCGACATCACGGTTGCCGACCTCGCTGCTTTCATGAAGCAGATCATCGACGCCGACGTTCTGCACTATCGCAAGATCATCGACATCACGACGGCGACCAGCAGCATCGGCGAGCAGGAGCTGCAGGCGATGGCCGAGAGATTGCGGGCGGTACCGGTCCTCAAGCCGCGCGGACCGCTGGCCATCGTGGCCGATCACCAGCGCGGCGAGTTGGGGCGGCTCTTCATGTCGATGACTTCGGCGGAACGGCCAGTCCAGGTCTTCCGCAGCATCCACGAAGCGCGCAGGTGGCTGCTGGAGAATTCGAAGGTCCAGCTTTAGCGCCGCTCCCTATTCGAAGCAGCGGCCGCTGCGGATGGAGCAGGAGTCCGAAACCACGCGGGCGTTGCATTCGTTCCAGGCCGACTGCTCGGCGCCGTCCTTGGTCGGAGCGGCCCCGTAGCCCGACGCGACACCGTTCGGGCTGTAGGCGAAGGCCACGCACCGCGCCAAGGTGGCAAGCCGGATGCGGCAGCTCGGGCCGCCGCCGCACTCGCCCAGCGCCGTGATCTCGGCAGCTTCACGCGTCGCCATGCCGACGGCCACGCCGAAATTCTGCCGGCCGTCGGAAGCAACGGCTCCCCAGACTTCCTGGGCGTGAACGGCCGGCGCCACGACGAACAAAACGGCGGCGGCAAACACGATCGTCGAGAACGCAGCGCGAATCATGGCGTGTTCTTCTCCAGGAAGGCGCGCACGCGCTTGATCGATTCCTGCAGATAGGTCGGCCCGCGCCAGTCCTTCTGCACTTCGAGGTTGGGAGCGAGGGCTGCGATCTCGTCGCTGGTCTTGGCAGGGTGCGGCTTGTCGGTGCCGGGTTGCAGGAACAGCGGCGTCCGGCAGTTCTTCACGAAATCGCGCGTGACCGAGAAGACGAAGTCGCCGCCGAACATGTTGTGGCCGAACGAGTCGATGGTGGCTTGCGAGATCGCGGGCTCGCGCGCCCGCACCGTCTCGCCGTAGCCCTTCACCGCAGCGTCCCAGGTGTCGCGGTTCTCGTGCATGCCGATCGGGTTCTGCAGCACGGCCGCTGCAACGCGATCGGGCGCCTGCTCGATCGCCTCGAAGCAGTAGCTGCCGCCGATGCAGCCCCCCATGACATGGAACTTGCCGAAGCCGAGATGGTCCATCAGCGCGACATGATCGGCCGCGAATGTGTGCCAGCCATGGTCGGGCTGCACGTCGGCGGTCGACCTGCCGGCATTGCGCTGATCCATGCCGATCACGGTGAAGCGATCGGCGAGCGCCTCCATGGGATTCATCCAGGCCGCCGGCTGACCGGGGTTGGCCGGGCTTTCCTTCCACATCCCGAGCTGCGACTTCAGCCCGCCGGGAGCATAGAGCAGCAGCGGAAAGCCCTTGCCGTGGACCTCGTAGTAGATCTCGGCATCGGGGCGCTTGAATATCGGCATGCGGGTCTCCTTGTGGAGGTCAACCCTGGGGCTTGTAGCCGATGGAGTCGACGGTCTTCTTCCAGTCGCCGAGGTCCTTCGTCAGGCGGGCCGTGAACTCGGCCGGCGTCGCCGGCTCGACATCGAGACCGAGCTCGACCAGCTTCTTCTGCACTTCCGGCAAGGCGAGCACGGCATTCAGCTCCTTGCCCCAGGCGTCGAGCAACGGCGCCGGGGTCTTGGCCGGGGCGAAGAAGACGTACCAGCCCAGCGAGGCAAGCTGTGGATAGCCGAGCTGGCTGATGGTCGGGATCTCCGGCGCCGAGGTGGTGGGCTTGATGCCCGAGGTGAAGATCACCTTCACCTTGCCGGCGCGATGATGCTCCAGAAAGTCGGTGATGCCGCCGCAGCCGGCCGCGATATGGCCGCCCTGCAGGTCGGCCACCAGCGGCGCCGCGCCGCGATAGGGCACCGGTTCCAATGGAATGCCGATCTCCTTGCCGGCCATGACGCCGAAGAAATGCGTCGAGGAGCCGAGCGCCGTCGTGCCGAAGCTCTGCCGGTCGGGATTCTTTTTCAGCCAGGCGATGTAGTCCTTGAGGTCGTTGACGCCGATGGTGGGCGAAACGCAGAACGCCGTCTGCACCGTGCCGGCCTGCGCGACCGGAGCAATGTCGGTGAGGGGATCCCAGGTGACGCCGGGCATGGTGATCTTCTGGATGATGGTGGCGCTCGGCACATAGGCGATGGTCGTGCCGTCGGGGGCCGAGTTCTTCAGCGTTTCGATGGCGATGGTGCCCGAGGCGCCGGCCTTGTTGTCGACCAGGATGTTGCGGCCGGTGCGCTGCTTCAGCGGCTCGGCGAGGTAGCGCGCCATCACGTCGGTGCCGCCGCCGGCCGGGAAGCCGACCAGGATCTTGAGCGGCTTGTCGGGCAGGCCGGTCTGCTGGGCACGCACCGAGGCGAGCGGCGCTGCCATCGCCGCACCGGTCATCAACAAGGACGTGCGGCGCGTGATCTTCTTCATCGTCATTCTGCGTTTCCTCCGGGAAAAGTCAGCTCACGAGGCTCCAGGCGAGCTCCGCCCGCTCGCGGGGGGACTTGCTCATCTTGATCGACTCGGGGTTCGCGGCATTGCCGTCGAGCCCGCGGCGATAGACGCCCTGGGCGATCGCGGCGAGGCGGAACAGCGAGAAGGCGAGGTAGTAGTTCCAGTGCGGGATCGCGGCGCGGCCGGTGCGCCGGCAATAGGCTGCGACATAGTCTTGTTCGGTCGGCAGGCCGAGGCGCGCGAAGTCCACTGTGGCGTAGCCGTGCGGTGGGTCCTTCAGGTGATAGCCGAGGCAGTTGTAGGCGATGTCGCACAAGGGGTGGCCGAGCGTCGAGAGCTCCCAGTCGAGTACGGCCACGATGCGCGGCTCGCTGGGATGGACGATGAGGTTGCCCAGACGATAGTCGCCATGGACGATGCCGGTCGGATCGCCGTCGTCCGGGATGTTTTCGGGCAGCCAGGCCGAAAGCTTGTCCATCGCCGGGATGTCGTCGGTCTTGAGCTCGGCATACTGCTTGCTCCAGCGCGCGATCTGGCGCGCGATGTACTGGCCGCTCCTGCCGTAGTCGGACAATCCGACCTTGGCGGGATCGACCTTGTGCAGGCGGGCCAGCACGTCGTTCATCGAATCGAAGATCGCCGTGCGCTCGGCCGGCGTCTGGTCGGGCATCGAGGGATCGACCAGGATGCGGCCTTCGACGGCATCCATGACGTAGAACATCTGGCCGATGACCCGATCGTCGTCGCAGAGCAGGCGCGCCGGTGCGACCGGCACGTCGGTGCCGGCGAGGGCGGAGATCACGCGGAACTCGCGATCGACCTGATGGGCGGAGGCGACCAGCTTGCCCGGCGGCTTCTTGCGCAGCACGAAGTTGTGGCGCTTGCCGTCCGTCATCTCGGCGTCGACGAAGAAGGTCGGGTTGGAATGGCCCGAGTCGAACTGCCTGACTTCCAGGCCGCCGCGATAGCCTTCGAGATGTGCAGTGAAATAACGGTCGAGCGAGGAGACGTCGAAACGGTGGCGCTCCATCACCGGGACGGTCTTGGCGTAGGTCGGCATGCGCCGGACCCTAGGGTTGGCAGGGAGGTTTGGGCAAACGTCCGGTCCCGCAGGGAGGAACGTGCCTGTGGAACAGCGCGATTTGCGCTGTTGCCGTATCGACTTGCGGAGTTTCAGCGTCGCATTGCGATGAAGCCGCCAATGCCGATCATGCCCCACAGGCCACCGACGATCGCGGCTGCGCTGGCGGGGTCGAGTTGACGTTCGAGGAAGACGAAGGCCGCCAGTGACAGGCAGGTCGCACTTACGACCAGCGCCATGGCAACGCCGACGGCGAGCATGGCGCGCACAAGGACGCGATCGGCGGCGGTGCGCAGGGAACGCGCCGCCGTCGCCGTCGCGACAGCTTGCAGGAGGGGGCCGATCATGGAAGGTCGCTGGCTGCGCTCTGCCTTCTGGCGCGGGGCATCCTTCCTACTGCCGACGACAAAGATAGCCTGCGAGGAAGCCGATCCCGACGATCGCCGCCAGGGTCGTCAACGGCCGCGCCTCGGTGTGCTCGATCAAAGTGTCGGCCGCCTTGTTCTTCAGGTTGACGGTTTCCTGCGCCACCGACTTCGCCGTGTCGCCATACTTGGCGATCAGCGCGCGGGCCGATTTCAGGGTCTCCTCGATCGCCTCCTCGCCGCGCGACGCCAGCGATTGTCCGGTACCGCTCATCTGCTCGGCCAGATCCTCGAGCTGCGACTTGAGGACGGCGATTTCCTTGGCGAGATCCTTGCCATTGTGGTGGCTTGCGGTGCGCATGGGGCATCTCCTCCGGGGCTGCGGGTTGCGTATGTCGGAGAAACAACGCCTGCCCCGGATAGAGGTTGCGATCGCTGTGCGGGCCTGTTAGCCGTCCCAGACGTTGGCCGGCATCGGCAGGCGGGCGAAATCGGCCTCGGACAGGGGGCGGTCGAAGACCACGCCCTCGCGCTCCAGCAGCATCATCCATTGCCGCACATGCTGGCCACTGTGCCAGGTGGTGCGTTCCAGCAACTCATGCAGGCTCTGCGGCCCGTAATAGGTGGCAAGCGACCGCGCCGGATCGCGGTCGCCATCGGACTGCCAGGTCCGGAAGCGGCTTTGAACGGCAGTACCGTAGCCGACCAGCGTATCGGCGGCGGCATCGACCGCCGGTTCTTCGCGGAACATCGCCTGGACCAGGGTGGTACCGCGTTCGGCATCGAGGAAAGCCTCGACCACCTTGAAGAGGTGCCAGGCGAGCGCCCGGTAACTGCGCGGCCGGCCCGGCACATGGACGTGCAGCCGCTCCGCCGGCATCAGCGGCAGCAGGGCGATCGCGGCACTCATGAACTTGTCGAGCCGGCGGCTGAGCTCGTCGACGGAGAGAGCAGGGCCCGCCTTCTCGGTAAGGCCGAGGAAAGCCACGATCTGCGGCAGGCTCTGGCCGAACACGAAGTCCTTGCCGCGCGACAGCACCGGCACCGAGCGCACACCCAGCGCCTGCAGCTCGGCAAGGCCGGCTGGATCCTCGAGGACATTCACTGAAACAAAGTCGATCCCACGGACCGATAGAAACTCCTTGAGTCTCAGGCAGCTGGTTCAACCGGGCTGCCAGAAGACCTTCAGTGGCTCTGTCATGGCGGGTTCCTTCGGGAATAGGTATTCGAGCCACACTACTGAGAAGCACACCGTCTCAGCAAGTCGAGCAAGGGAGTGGACACATTTTCTCCTCACCCTGCAAAGGCGCTCTTGGAATCACACATCGCCCATAGGTCGAGCGCAGCGACCACTTTCATTCTCCTCTCCCCCGTTTCGGGGGAGAGGCCGGGTGAGGGGGAGCGAAGGAGGCAGAGATCACACGACTCCGCGGTCGCGGCCCCCCCTCACCTAACCTCTCCCCCAAAGGGGGGGAGAGGAATATGAACGTCACCCAAACCACGCCCAAGCGATGTGTGATCCAAGGTGGCCGATCAACTCACGGCTTGCGGTGGCAGACCACGCAGATCTTGTTGCCGTCGAGGTCGCGCAGATAGGCGCCGTAATAGTCGGGATGGTAGTGCGGCCGGAGGCCGGGGGCGCCTTCGTCCTTTGCGCCGGCCGCCATGCCGGCCTTGTGGGCAGCATCGACGGCGTCGCGCGTCTCGGCTTCCAGGCCGATGGTGATGCCGTTGCCGACCGTGGCGGCCTTCTGGTCGAGCGGACTGACTACCCAGAATTGCGGCCGGCCGCCGGCGCGGCCGTACCCCAGCCCGGTGGGAAATTCGAGGTGGCGCACCAGGCCGAGTGGCTTCAGCAGCGTGTCGTAGAAGGGCTTGGCCTTGGTGAGGTCGTTGCTGCCGATCGTGACGTGACTGAACATCGATATCGTCCTCTCGTCATGCCCTCAAAGGGTCGGCTTCATCCCGAGGGCCTGCAGCGTCGCCTGCCACTTCTTCATGTGTGCGGCGAGGCGGTCGGCGCAGACCGCCGGCGTCGATGTCTCGACTTCCAGGCCGAGCTGGGCGAGCTGCTCGCGCACCTCTTTATCCTGCAGCGTCGCGACCAGCGCACCATTCCAGAGATCGACCAGTGCGGACGGCATGCTGGCCGCCGCGAAGAAGCCGTACCATTCTTCCATGGTGAGGCCGGGGTAGCCGGCTTCCGCCGCTGTCGGCAGATCTGGCGCGACCGAGACCCGCTTGGAGCCCGACGTCGCAAGGATGCGCACGCGATTGCCGCGATGGGCGACCAGGAACGAGGTGAGGCCCGCGACGCCGGCCGGCACGCGGCCGGCTTCCATATCGTTCACCAGCGGGGCAGTCCCTCGAAATGCCTGGCCCTCCATCGGCACGCCGAATTCGCGGCCAAGCGCCCGTGTGTAATATTGCAGCATCGCGTCGGTCGCCGTGGCGCCGATCTTGTTGCGGCCCGCTTCGCCGCCTTTCAGCCAGGCGACATACTCGGCCACGGTCCGGGCCTCGATCTTGGGCGACACGGCAAAGGCGTCGATGTAGGTGCCGGCCGTCGTGATCGGCGCGAGGTCGGTCATCGGGTCGAAGGGATAGGACGGTGTGAAGAGCCTGGCGACCAGCGAGGGCGACGGCATGAAGGCGACCATGGTGCCGTCGGCCCCGCCATATTTCAGTGCCTCGCCGGCCGCAGCACCTGTGCCGCCGGGACGGTTCTCGACCGTGACGCGGCGTCCGACACGGCGCTCGAGGCCGGTGGCGATCAGCCGGGCCATGGCGTCCGATCCGCCGCCCGCCGCAAAGCCGATGACGATGCGCAATGTCCGATCGGGCAGGCCCGATTGTGCGGAAACGATAGCCGGTGCTGCCAGGGCTGCGCCGAGGATCGATCGGCGGAAGATTTTCGTCGATGTCACGTCTTGAGGATGCCGCAGCTCATCGAGCGGCGGCAAGAACTTACCGTTTCAAATAGGAACGGTCGGGCGCGGCAATTGGAAATGATCGCGTAACGTTTTGCCTTCATAAGCGCTGCGGAAAAGTCCGCGCTTCTGCAGGAGCGGAACGACTTCGGCGATGAAGACATCGAGCATCGACGGCAACAAGGGCGGCATCAGGTTGAAGCCGTCGGCGGCGCCGTCGTTGAACCAGTCCTCGATCAGGTCGGCGATCTGTTCGGGCGTGCCGGCGGTGGTGAAGTGGCCGCGCGCGCCGGCGAGATACGCCAGGAGCTGGCGCAAGGTGTAGTTCTCGCGGCGCACCAGCCCCACGATCACCTCGGTGCGGCTGCGGGCCGCCTGCACTGAGCCCGGGTCGGGAAAGTCTTCCGGTGTCAGCGGCCGGTCGAGCGGGAGATGGGAGAAGTCGTGGCCGCCAAAACGTCCGCTCAACCGCTTGCGCCCCACTTCGGGTTCGGTGAGCTCGGCGAGATCGCGAGCCAGCCGTTGCGCTTCGGCTTCGGTCGAGGCGAGCACCGGGCTGAGGCCGGGCAGGATCAGCACGTGCTCGGGCCGGCGGCCTTCGGCGATCGCGAGCCGTTTGAGATCGGCATAGAAGTCCTGCGCCGTCTTCTTCTCCATCTGCGCCGTGAAGACCGCTTCGGCATGCCGCGCGGCAAAGCGGCGGCCGGTATCGGAGGAGCCGGCCTGCACGAAGACCGGCCGGCCCTGCGGCCCGCGTGGCATGTTGAGCGGGCCGGAGACCCGATAATACTTGCCGGCATGGTCGATCGGCCGAATGCGCTCGGCGCGGGCATAGTGCCCGCTCGCGCGATCGTCGAGCACGGCGTCGTCGGCCCAGCTGTCCCACAGCGCCTTCACGACCTGCACGAACTCCTCGCCGCGTTCGTAGCGCTCGTCGTGGCTCACCAGGCTTTCGCCACCATAGTTGCGCGCCGCCGCGGCAAGCCACGAAGTGACGATGTTCCAGCCGACGCGGCCGCCGCTGATATGGTCGAGCGAGCCGAACTGGCGGGCGAGATTGAAAGGCTCGGAGTAGGTGGTCGAGGCCGTCGCGATCAGGCCGATGCGGCAGGTCGAGCCGGCGATCGCGGCCAGGGTGGTGATCGGCTCGAGCCAGGTGCTGGCAGCGTGCGCCACCGTGTCCATCAGCGCCAGCGTGTCGGCAAGGAAGATCGAGTCGAACAAGCCCGCTTCGGCACGTCGGGCGAGGTCGCGGAAATACTCGATGTCGGTCAGCGCCAGGGCCGAGGACTCCGGATGCCGCCACGATGCTTCGTGGTGGCCCCGGCTCTGGATGAAAAGATTGAGATGGAGCTGTCGCGTCATCCCCTCACTGTGCCGCGGGCGCGTACACGGCGGCAAGCTGGCGCGACACCAGACGCGCATAGAGTCCGCCACGCGCAAGCAGCGAGGCATGCGTGCCGCTTTCCGCTACGCGGCCCTCGTCCAGCACGACGATCAGGTCGGCGTCGCGCACCGTCGAGAGGCGATGAGCGATCACGATCGTGGTGCGATCGGCCTTGAGTACATCGAGCGCACGACGCACCGCCTGCTCGTTCACCGCGTCGAGATGCGATGTCGCCTCGTCGAGGATCAGGATCGGTGCATCCTTGAGGAACGCACGAGCGATCGCCACACGCTGGCGCTGGCCGCCGCTCAGGCTGGTGCCGCGTTCGCCGACCGGCGATTCGAGTCCGTCGGGCAGGGCCGCGACCAGCTCGCTGAGCGAGGCGTGGGTGATCGCGGCCTGCAGCTCCTGTTCGGTGGCGTCGGGACGCGCGATCAGAATGTTGGCGCGCAGGGTGTCGTTGAACAGGTAGGTGTCCTGGGCAACCAGGGCGACCAGACCGCGCAGGGCGTCGAGCTTGTAGTCCCTGAGATCGGCGCCGTTCAGCAGGATGCGGCCGGAGTCGGGATCCCAGAAGCGCATCAGGAGCTGCGCCGTCGTCGTCTTGCCGGCCCCCGAAGTGCCGACCAGGGCGACTGTCTTGCCGGCCGGGATGTCGAAGCTGACCTCGGCGAGGGCGCGGCGGCTCTGGCCGGGATAGCTGAAGGTCACCTTCTCGAGCGAGAGCGCGGCAGCGCCGGTCGGCGCTGGCGCGCCGGGGCCGTCGCGCACCGGGATCGGTTCGTTGGCCAGCGCATAGACGCGGCGTGTGGCGCCCAAGGTGTCGGCGAGCTGGCGGCCAACCTGCGCGATTTCCGAGACCGGCAGGAAGGCAGCCATCGCCAGGATGGTCATCAGCGGCAGCAGGCCGGGATCGAGCGCGCCGTTGGCGGCGAGCACGGCGCCCACCACGACGACCGCCAGGCCACCCAGTCCCGTCAGCACTTCGAGGATCGAATGCTGCAAGGTGAGCTCGCTGAAGAAGGGCAGGCGCAGCGAGATGTGGCGCTGCGAGAGCTGGTCGAGCTTCTCGCCGCGTCGGCCTTCTTGCTGGAAGGCGACGATCTCGCCCAGGCCCTGCACCGAATCGACCGCGAAAGCCCCCAGCTCGCCAGCGGCCTCGCGCGCTTCGCTGCCCAGCCGATCGACCCGCTTTCTCATCAGGAAGGGGCTGAGGCCCACGGCCAGGAGGAAGGGCACCAGCGCCAGTGCCAGCCAGCCGCTGTTCGAGGCAAGGATGGCGATGACGACGGCCGGGACGAGGACGGCGACGAAAGCCGGCGCCACGGTATGGGCGAAGAAGTACTCGACCAGTTCGATGTCGTGGGTGGCCAGTGCCATCAGGTCGCCGGTGCGGCGGCGGGTGAGATAGGCCGGCGCCAGGGCGTCGAGCTTGCGGAAGGCGTCGATGCGCATCTCGGCCAGCAGGCGGAAGGCCATGTCGTGCGCCAGCCACGATTCCAGCCAGTGCAGGATGCCGGAAAGCGGGGCCAGGATAGCGAGCGCGATCGCCAGCCCGCCATAGGGCTGGTGATTCTTGAGCGCGAGCACGATCAGCGCCGACAGCACGCCGATGCCGATGAAGGACACAACCCGCAGCACGCCCAGGATAAACGTGGCGGTGAGCTTGCCCTTCCAGGGCATGATCACTTTCATCAGCTCGGCGACCACCTGGTACCAGGTGAGGCCTTCGGCCTTGATGATGCCTTCGGTCATCGGCTTGATCGCACCGCCCGGCGTGCTCGCGACAGTCTCGGCGCGCGCCGGCGCATCGAGCGTGTCGAGCGTTGCGCCGACCTGCTGTTCGCGTGCCTGTTCGGCCATCAGCCGCGCATAGACGCCACCGCTTCTCATCAGCGGTGCATGCTTGCCTTCCTCGGCGACATGGCCGCGGTCGAGCACCAGGATGCGGTCGCAGTCGATCACACTCGACAGGCGATGCGCCAGGATCAGGGTTGTGCGGCCCTGCATCAGGCGATCCAGCGCCTCCTGGATCACCGCTTCGTTTTCGGCATCGACCGCGGAGAGCGCCTCGTCCAGCACCAGGATCGGCGTGTCGCGCAGCAGGGCGCGGGCGATCGCCAGGCGCTGGCGCTGGCCGCCGGAGAGCTTGATGCCTTTTTCGCCGATGATCGTTCCGTAGCCCTGCGGCAGGCTGAGGATGAACTCGTGGATGTTGGCGGCGCGGGCTGCATCTTCCAATTCGTCCTGGGAGGCGCCGGGCTTGCCGAGGCGGATATTCTCCTCGACCGTGCCGTGGAACAGGAAGGTGTCCTGGTTCACCACCGAGATCAGCGAGCGGATCTGCTCGAAGGACAAGGTGCGCAGATCATGGCCGCCCAGCAGGATGCGGCCCTGGTCGGGATCGTAGAAACGCAGCAGCAGGCGCACGATCGACGACTTGCCGCCGCCCGAGATGCCGACCAGGCCGAGCCGTTCGCCGGCCGCGGCCGTGAAGGCGAGCCCGTCATGCACGGTGCGCCGCGTGCCGGGATAGGCGAAGCGCACGTTCTCGAAGGTGATGGTGGGGGCGAGCACGGTGCTGAGCGGCGCCGGGGCTGCATCGGCGACCGCCGGCTTGTCGTCGAGCAGGCGATAGATGCCTTGTGCCGCCGAGAGACCGACCATGCCCTGATGCAGCACCGAGCGCAGCTCGCGCATCGGCCGGAAGATCTCGATGCCCAGCATCAGGATCACCAGCAGCGAGGTGAGCGACATAGCGCCGGCCTCGACCCGCGCGGCGCCGTAGATCAGCGCGGCGGCCGCGCCGCCGGCGATTGCCGTGTCAGTGATGCCGCGGGCCAGCGAGTTGGTACCCAGCACCCACATGGTGCGGCGGAACAGATCGCGCGCCTCGACCTCGAGCTTGTCGGCGCGTGCCTTGCCCTGGCCGAACGCCTTGAGCGTGGCGAGACCCTGGATGGAATCGAGGAACTCGGCGGCGAAGGACTTGTAGGCCGTCATGCGCGCGATCGAGGCGCGGACGTCCCATTTGTGCCAGAGCGCGGGGGCGAACAGCGCCACCAGGGCGAAGCCCAGCATAACCAGCGCCACCGGCAGGTCGATGAAGGCCACCACGACGAAGATCAGGATCGGCGTCAGCAGCGCGATCATGAACTGCGGCAGGAACTGGCCGAAATAGGTCTCGAGCTGCTCGACACCGTCGATCAGCGAAAGGGTGATGCCGCCGGAGCGCTGCCGGCCGACCGTGGCCGGCCCCAGCGAAGCCACCTTGTCGTAGAGCGTGCGGCGTAGCGCCTTCTGCACCCGGGCCGCCGTCTCATGGGCCATCACGGCGCGCCAGTGTTCGGCGCCGCCGCGCAGCACCATGACGACGGCGATCAGGACGACCGGCAGGACCAGCTCCTGCAGGGGGCGGCCGGCGAAGACCTGGCCGATCAGCCAGCCCAGCAGGGCGAGGCGGGCGATGCCGAAGCCGACGCCCAGCAGGCCGACGGCCACGGCGGCAGCGATGCGGGCGCGAACGCCTCGGGTGAAGACGAGCAGGCGAGGTTCGATGTGCATGATGAAATCGTAGGTCGAACACCCATATTCGTCAGTCCACAAATTGGAAAAGTCGCTGTACAATTCTGTACATGGATTCCAACTGGGACGATCTCCGGGTTTTCCTCACTTTGGCCCGCGAAGGCACGCTCACCACGGCGGCCAAGGCGCTGGGCGTCAGCCATCCCACCGTGTCGCGCCGCGTCGCCGTGCTGGAGAGGCAGATCGGCGCCCGCCTGTTCGAGCGGCTGCCCGACCGTTTCGTGCCGACCAGCGCCGGCGAGGAACTGCTGGCCGACACCCAGGCGATGGAGAAGGCCGCCCATTCGATCCACCGCCGCAGCGCCGGGCTCAGCGACACGGTGAGCGGCACGGTGCGGCTCTCGGCTGGCGAGGCGATGGCCACCCTGATCGCGCGTCATCTCGCCGAGCTGCGCGCGCGGCTGGAGCAGATCGAGTTCGAGGTGGCGGCGAGCCATACGCTCGCCAACCTGTCGCGCCGCGAAGCCGACCTGCTGATCCGCGAGCAGGTGCCGGAGCTGGGCGGCATCGTGGCGCGCAAGCTCGGCCGCGTCGCCTACGCGATCTACGCCGCGCGAGATTTCCCTGTCGGACGTCTGCCAAAGGGCGACCCGATACAGGGCCTGCTCGACCAGCCCTGGATGGGCTTCGACGAGGACCACGGCTACTTTCCCGGCCAGTCCTGGCTGCACGAGCGCCTGGGCAATCGGCGCCTGGTGGTACGGGTCAACAACTGGCTGGTGCTGCAGGATGCGGTGCGCGCCGGGGCAGGCCTCACCCTGCTGCCCTGCTATCTCGGCGATCCCGATCCGGCGCTGAAGCGGCTCGGCGGCGTCATTCCCGACGTTTTCGCCGACCAGTGGCTGCTGGTCCATCGCGACTTGCGCGCCTTGCCGCGCGTACGCGCCGTCATGGATGCCGTGATCGAGCTCTTCCACCGCGAGCGGGCACTGCTCGAGGGGCGGGCTTGAGGGCTACGGGCTTGAGTGCCCGGCCGCGGGCCATGCGTGCTGCCGAGGGCGTTTCCGATGCCTGCCTTGCTTCCTCGACCAGCCAATCGCACAGGCGGCGCACCGCGGGTCGCTGCAGCGCTTCGGCCGTGGCGACGGCGTAATAGGCAAATCGTGTCGGCCAGGTGACGGCGAGGGCGCGGACGAGTCTTCCCGCACGCAGATCGGCATCGGCGTAAGTGTCGCGGACGAGGGCGAGGCCTTGGCCATCGACCGCCGCGCGCACCATCAGGTGATCGTCGGAGAAGGAAGGCCCTTTCAGGTTGCGCGGTGTCTCGACGGCCTGGGCCTCGAGCCAGAGTCGCCAGTCCGAGCGATCGGCATCGTGCAGCAGAGGGAAGGTGAGGCAGTCGGCCGCCGTCGCGATCGGTGGCCGTCCCTTCAGGAGCGCGGGGCTCGCCACGACGATCAGCTCCGGCGCCACGAGCTTGGTCGAAATCAGGCCCGGATAGTCGCCCAACCCGTGACGGATCGCGAGATCGACCGGCTCGCGCTTGAGGTCGACGATGCGGCTCGTCGTCTCCAGCTCGACGTCGATCTCGGGATGGCGTTCGGCAAAGCGCGAGAGGCGCGGCACCAGCCAGCTCGCGGCGAAGGACCCCATGGTGCTGACGCGAACACGTCGTGCCGCGGGAGCCGCAAGCCCGCGGCGGGCCTCGTCGATACGGTGGAACGGCTCGTCCAGCGCGTCGAACAGCGCTCGGCCGGCGATGGTCAGAGTCACGCCCGTCTGGGTGCGCGTGAACAGGCGCTGGCCCGCCAGCTCCTCGAGGTCGCGCACGCGCTGGCTGATCGCCCCCGGCGTCAGCGACAGGTGAGTGGCGGCGTCGCGCATCCGGCCCGACCGGGCGACGGCAACGAATGTCTCGAGCAGATCGAGGGGGATGGCCATTTTCGGTGTTTACCCCAGCTAAACACGGTTGGCGAAACCATCGTTTGAGACCCGTGGCCGTTCCCGGGAAACGTCGTCTCCTGAACAGTTGTCGGAGACGTCATGCGCCGCGCAGGCCCCCTTTCGTCCGCTCCATCCTCATCCTTCTTGCCGTGGCTGATCGTGGGTTTCGGCTTCCTGGCGCTGGCGCTCGCCTTCTCGGCGCGGGCCACGCTCGGCCTGGTCATGCCGATCTGGTCGCAGGAGCTCGGCTGGTCGCGCAGCTTCGTCTCGGGTGCCGCGGCGGCGGCCCTGCTGGTCATGGCCATGGTCGCGCCCTTCGCCGGCCGGCTTGTCGATCGCCATGGCGTGCGGCTCACCTTGAGCTGCGGCCTTCTCCTGGTGGGGACCGGCTGCCTGCTCGTGTCGGCCACCAGCAACGCCTGGCTGTTCCTCGCGGCTTTCAGCGGCGTCTCCGCCGTGGGCTTCGGCATCGTCGCGGCCCATGTGGTCTCGACGGCGATCGCGCGGCACTTCGAGGCGAATCGCGGCCTGGCGACGGGCATCGCGACCTCGGGCTCGACCGGCGGGCAATTCCTGATCGTGCCGCTGGTCGCGATGGTGCTGACGACCTTCAGCTGGCGGTGGAGCTTTTTCGCCATCGGCATCGCCTGCCTCGTGCTTGTGCCTCTCCTGTGGTGGACCCTGGCGGCCCGGCACGACCCTCGGGCGACGCCGGCGGCAAGAGCGGGCACGTCGTCGTTCGGCGAGGATCTTTCGGAGATCGTGCGCAAGCCGGCATTCCATGTCCTGTTCTGGAGCTTCCTGCTCTGCGGCTACACCACGGCCGGCGTCATCGAAACGCACTTTCTGCCGTACGCCGCCTTCTGCGGCTTCGGTCCGGTGCCGAGCGCCGCCGCCTACGGACTGCTCTCGGCGGTGAACCTTGCCGGCATGATCAGCGCGGGCTGGCTGGCCGATCGCATGAACCGCGTCGTCCTGCTGGGCTCGATCTATCTGGTGCGTGGGCTCACCTTCCTCATCCTCCTGCAGGTCGGCGCCAGCTACGAGATGCTGGTCGTCTTCGTGGTGCTGTTCGGCGCAGCGGATTACGCCACCGTGCCGGTGACGGCGAGCCTGGTGGCAAGCCATATTGGCCTGCGTGTCATGGGCCTCGCGATGGGCCTGATCTCGGCGGGGCATGCGCTGGGTGCAGCGGCGGGCGCCTTCTCGGGCGGCTACATCTTCGACCTGACGCAGCGCTACGACTGGGTCTGGATCAGCTCGCTCGCCCTGGCGGTCGGCGCGGGCCTCATGGTGTTCCTTCTGCGCGACCAGACAAAGTTGGTCGTGGAGGGCGCCTAGAGCAGCGCCCGGGAAGAGGGAGCCGCATGCGGCTCCCTCTTCCCGGGCATAAGCTGCTCTAGTGGCTCTGCACAGGGGCTGACGGGGGCTCTGTTGGGCGCGCCGCCCCCAATTCCAGCCCTCGTCAGGCATTGAACGCGCGGACTGGTTGCAGCTTTCTTGCTATGCTTGCTGCGCCCACACCAAAGGTGCCCTTCAATGAAGCCATTGAGTGACGCACGATTGAAGAGGTGTGCCGACGTCTGTTCGACGCGCATGAAACTGGTAGGCACAATCCTGTGGCTATTGAGCCTACCGATCGCGGCGAACGCGCAGGCTATTCCCGGTGCCTTGCCGGATTCCATCACGGCATTAGCGCGTGGCGAATGGCCTGCATATGCCGGAACCTACGCGGCAGCGCGGTATTCGCCACTCGGGCAGATCGACCGGGGGAATGCCAGGGACCTGCGTGTCGTTTGGCGCTGGAAGTCTTCCGACAATGCCATCAAGGACGGCAACCCGAGCGTTGGCCCAACGCGTGCGAACGAATCCACGCCGGTAATGGTCGGCGGCACGCTCTACACCAGCACGACACTTTCACAGGTCGCCGCCATCGATGCCAGCACCGGCGAGACGAAATGGGTGTTCGATCCCAAGGTCTACGAAAACGGTCTCGGCATCCCCGCCAACGACGGATGGCTCCATCGCGGCATCGCCTATTGGCGCAGCGGCGACGATGAGCGTGTGGTGATCCTTACTGCATTCGCGCACATGATCGCGTTGGATGCCAGGACAGGAAAGCCCGTACCGACATTTGGCCGCGATGGCCGGGTCGACCTCACACAAGGCTTGAGGCGGCAGGTCGAGCGGGACTACTACACGATGAGTTCGCCGCCGGTGATCGTTCGCGATGTGATCGTGGTGGGCTCATCGGTCATGGATTGGTGGCGGCATCGACCGTCGCCGCCAGGCGACGTGCGCGGCTTCGACGTGCGTACCGGCCGCCAGCTCTGGACCTTCAACACGGTTCCGCAAGAGAACGAGCCCGGGGTCGAGACCTGGGAGAAGGAGTCCTGGAAGGAAGCCGGCAATGCCAACGTGTGGGCGCCGATGAGCGCCGACGAGGAGCTTGGCTATGTCTATTTGCCGGTCAGCACGCCCACCAATGACTACTATGGCGGACATCGCCCCGGAGACGGCCTCTATGGCGACAGCCTGGTCTGCCTGGAAGCGACGACGGGCAAAAAGATATGGCACTATCAGCTCGTCCGGCATGGATTGTGGGACTACGACACGCCGGCGGCGCCCAATCTGATCGACATCACCGTCGGCGAACGCCGCATCAAGGCCGTGGCGCAGGTCACCAAGCAGGCCTTCGTGTACGTTTTCGACCGCCTGACCGGTCAACCGGTCTGGCCGATCGAAGACCGTCCGGTTCCGAGCTCAAGCGTTCCCGGCGAAAGCGCGGCGAAGACGCAGCCGTTTCCTAGTCGACCCGCGCCCATCGATATGCAGGGGCTGAGCGAGGAAGATGTGATCGATCTCACGCCCGAGCTGCGCCGAGAGGCGCTCGACATCGTCGCGCGATACGATCATGGCCCACTGTACACGCCGCCGTCGCAACGCGGCACAATCCAGGTCCCGGGCCCCGCCGGCAGTGCAAGCTGGTCCGGCGCCGCAATCGATCCGGAGACCGGCATGCTCTATGTCGGGACCTATCGGCTGCCTTTCGTGGTTTCCGTTCGCAAGCCACGATCCGGCGAGGCATCGTACGATTTCATCGGAGAGTTCCGCTACTTGCCGGGCCCTCGCGGATTGCCGCTGCTCAAGCCGCCCTTCGGCAGCCTGGTCGCCATCGACATGAACACGGGAGAACATCGCTGGCGCATTCCAGTCGGGCGCAGTTCGGCCTTTCCCGCGATCGCCCAGCTTGGCATCCGCGAACAGCTGGGATTGCCGTTACGCAGCTGGGCGCTGGTGACGAAAACGGTCCTGGTTGTGGTCCAGATGGGATATTACGGGTCACCGCGGCTTCTGGCCGGGAGCAATCGCCGGGTCAATGACCTTGCCAATCTCGACCCGCACCTGTGGGTGTACGACAAGGCCACCGGCGAGATGCTTGCAGAGGTCCCGCTGCCGGCCAATGCGACTGGCTCGCCGATCAGCTATATGTCGGGCGGCAAGCAGTACATCGTGTTCCCGGTGGGCGGGGGTCCACTGGTCGAAGAGTTGATCGCGGTTGCTCTTTGACCGCCTGCCGTTGTCCATCTGGGTTCTCCTCTATGCGGGCTGAAATCCTGCCGTAACAATCAGGCGATCGAGTTTTCCCAGAGAGGGCGAAAAATCTCGTCCAGTCCGCAGACACAGTCAGTTTCGCTCTATGGTGCAAGGCGCGATCATCGACTAGAAGGGCCTCCAGTACTGGGAGGTACCTTGATGATCCGTCGTTCGTTCGTTGCCCTGACTGGCGTGGCCGTGACTGGCCTCTTGCTGGCCGGGCCGGGGGCCGCGCAGCAGCCGCCGCTCAAGATTGCACTGATCTACGGCAAGACCGGGCCGCTCGAGGCTTATGCACGCCAGACCGAGGCCGGCTTCATGCTGGGCCTGGAATACGCCACCAAGGGCACGATGGAAGTGGACGGCCGCAAGATCCAGGTGATCCTGAAGGACGATCAACTGAAGCCCGATCTCGCCAAGGCGGCGCTGGAGCAGGCCTATGGCGACGACAAGGTCGACATCGCCGTCGGCACGTCCTCGTCGGCCGCGGCACTCGCCATGCTGCCGGTGGCGGAGGAGTACAAGAAGCTGCTGATTGTCGAGCCGGCCGTCGCCGACCAGATCACCGGCGACAAGTGGAACCGCTACATCTTCCGCACGGCGCGCAACTCGACCCAGGATTCGCTGGCCGCCGCCGCGACCCTGAAGGACGAGAACATCAGCATCGCCACGCTGGCGCAGGACTATGCCTTCGGCAAGGACGGCGTCGCCGCGCTCAAGGACGCGCTGGCTGCCGTCGGCTCCAAGGCCAAGATCGTGCACGAGGAATATGCGCCGCAGGCCACCACCGACTTCACCGCCTCGGCGCAGCGCATCTTCGATGCGCTGAAGGACAAGCCCGGCCGCAAGATCGTGGTCGTGGTGTGGGCCGGTGCCCATCCGCTGCCCAAGCTGATGGACCTCAAGCCCGAGCGCTTCGGCATCGAGATCGCTCCGGGCGGCAACATCCTGCCGGTGATGGCCGGCTGGAAGCAGTTCCCCGGCCTCGAAGGCGCCATCTACTACTACTGGGGCTTCCCCAAGAACCCGGTGAACGACTGGCTGGTCGCCGAGTACAAGAAGAAGAACAACGGCGTGCCGCCCGACTTCTTCGTCGCCGGCGGCATGAGCGCCGCCATCGCCATCGTCGAGGCAGTGAAGAAGGCCAAGTCGACCGACAGCGAGAAGCTGATCGCCGCCATGGAAGGCATGAGCTTCGAGACACCCAAGGGCACGATGACCTTCCGCAAGGAAGATCACCAGGCCGTGCAGGAGATGTATCACTGGCGCATGAAGAAGGATGCGCCGGACAATTACGACCTGCTCGAGCTGGTGCGTGTCATCCCGGCCGACGAGATGAAGCTGCCGATCAAGAACAAGCGGTAATCCAGGGAAACCCCCTCACCTAACCTCTCCCCCTGGCGGGGGAGAGGAACATGAGGGCTTGTTCCTTCTTTCTCCTCTCCCCCGTCAGGGGGAGAGGACGGGTGAGGGGGACGCACCGACGATGCTCGAAACTCAATCCCTCACCATCCGCTTCGGCGGCCATGCGGCCGTCGATGGCGTGAGCTGCGCCTTCGAGAAGGGCACGCTGACCTCGATCGTCGGCCCCAATGGCGCCGGCAAGACGACCTACTTCAACCTGATCTCGGGCCAGCTGCCCGCGACCTCGGGCAAGGTGACCTTGAACGGTGAGGACATCACCGGCTACGCCGCGCCCCGTCGCACGCGGCTGGGGCTGGGCCGTGCCTTTCAGCTCACCAATCTCTTTCCCAACCTCAGCGCGCTCGAGAACGTGCGGCTGGCCGTGCAGGTGAAGAGCGGCAAGGGCTATGACCTGCTGAGCCGCACGCTGACGCATCGCGAGCTGATCGACCGGGCGATGGCGCATCTCGCCGCCGTGTCCCTGGCCGATCGCGCCCAGACCGTGGCGGCGACCCTGCCGCACGGCGACCAGCGCAAGCTCGAGGTCGCCATCCTGCTGGCGCTGGAGCCCGACGTCTTCATGTTCGACGAACCGACGGCCGGCATGAGCATCGACGAGGTGCCGACCGTGCTCGACATCATCGCCGCCATCAAGGCGCGCGGCGACAAGACCATCCTGCTGGTCGAGCACAAGATGGATGTCGTGCGCTCCTTGTCGGACCGCATCGTGGTGCTGCACCAGGGCAAGCTGGTGGCCGACGGCAAGCCGGCCGAGGTGATCGCTTCCGACATCGTGCGCGAGGCCTATCTCGGCGGAGCGAACGCATGAGCGGCGCGCTGCTCAGCCTGCGCGGCGTGGAGACGCGCATCGGCCGCTACCATATCCTGCATGGCGTCGAGTTCGATGTCGCCGAAGGCGGCCTCACCATGCTCCTGGGCCGCAACGGCGCCGGCAAGACCACCACCCTGCGCACCATCATGGGCCTGTGGCGCGCCGCCGCCGGCGAGATCCGCTTCGACGGCCGCGACATCACTCATCTCGCCACGCCCGACATTGCCCGCCTCGGTATCGCCTATGTCCCTGAGAGCATGGCGATCTTCGCCGACCTCACGGTGCAGGAGAACCTGATCCTGGCGGCACGCTCGGGCCCGCCCGACAAGCAGCGGCTGGACTGGATCTTTGCCCGCTTCGAGGCGCTGAAACGCTTCTGGAACCTGCCGGCCGGACTGCTCTCAGGCGGCCAGAAGCAGATGCTGGCGGTGGCGCGCGCCATCATCGAGCCGCGCCGTCTGCTGCTGGTCGACGAGCCGACCAAGGGCCTGGCGCCGGCCATCATCGCCAACATGATCGACGCCTTCCGCGAACTGAAGGGCGGCGAGGCGAGCCTGCTGGTGGTCGAGCAGAATTTCGCCTTCGCCCGCCAGCTCGGCGACAGCGTGGCCGTGATGGACGACGGCAAGGTCGCCCATCGCGGCGACATGACAGCCTTCGCCGCCGACTCTGCCCTGCAGCAGCATTTGCTTGGCCTCGGCATGGATACGCACCAATGAAACGCGACTGGATACCCTGGCTGCTGATCCCGGTGCTGGCGATCGCGGCGTTGCCGCTGATCGGCTCGCCCGCGAGCTGGGTGACGCTCACCGTGGCGGGCCTCGCCATGGGGCTGATGATCTTCGTCATGGCCTCGGGGCTGACGCTCACCTTTGGCCTGATGGACGTGCTCAATTTCGGCCATGGCGCCTTCATCGCCGTCGGGGCCTTCGTGGCGGCCAGCGTCATGCTGGCCATGGCGCCCTGGATGACGGCCGATTCGATCTGGCTCAACCTTGCCGCCATCGTGCCCGCGGTCCTTGCGGCGATGGTCGTGAGCGGCGTGCTGGGGCTGGGCTTCGAGCGGGTGATCGTGCGGCCGGTCTACGGCCAGCATCTCAAGCAGATCCTGGTGACGACCGGCGGCCTGATCGTGGCCGAGCAGCTCCTGAAAGTGATCTGGGGACCGGACCAGATCACACTCAGCCGTCCGACGGCGCTGCGCGGCGCTTTCCTGCTGGGCGACGTCGCCATCGAGAAGTACCGCGTGCTGGCGGTCGTGGTCGGCCTTGCAGTCTTCGCCGCCCTGGCGCTGACGCTGAACCGCACGCGCCTCGGGCTGCTGATCCGGGCCGGCGTCGAGAATGGCGAGATGGTCGAGGCCCTGGGCTATCGCATCCGCCGCCTGTTCGTCGGCGTGTTCGTCGTGGGCTCGGCCCTGGCCGGGCTGGGCGGCGCCATGTGGGGCCTCTACCAGGAGACGGTGACGGCCGCGATCGGCGCCCAGGTCGCCGTGCTGGTCTTCATCGTCATCATCATCGGCGGCCTGGGGTCGGTGGGCGGCTGCTTCGTCGGCGCCCTGCTGGTCGGGCTGACCGCCAACTACATCGGCTTCCTGGCCCCCAAGGTGGCGCTGGGCTCGAACATCCTGCTGATGGCGCTGGTGCTGCTGTGGCGGCCGCAGGGCCTCTATCCCGTGGCGAAAAGGTGAGGGGGATGCTGCGCTCACTCCTCTCCGACGATCTGCCGCGCAGCCGCTGGCTGGCGGTGGCGTTGCTCGCCATCCTGATCGGGCTGGCGGTCGCGCCGTTCCTCTTTCCCGGTGCCAAGTCGCTGAACGTCGCGGCCAAGATCTGCGTCTTCATCGTGCTGGCGGCGAGCTTCGACCTGCTGCTGGGCTATACCGGCATCGTCTCCTTCGCCCACACCATGTTCTTCGGCATCGGCGCCTACGGCGTGGCGATCGCGCTTACCCGCCTGGGCCCGGGCTGGGACGCCGTGGCGGTCGGCGTGGTCGCCGGCCTGATCGTGGCGATCGTGCTGGCCACCCTGATCGGCCTGTTCAGCCTCAGGGTACGCACCATCTTCTTCGCCATGATCACCTTGGCGGTGGCCAGTGCCTTCGCGATCCTGGCCTCGCAGCTCTCGGACCTGACCGGCGGCGAGGATGGGCTGAATTACCGCCTGCCGTCGGTGCTGCGCGCCTCGTTCTCCCTGGCTGACGGCACCCTGTTCGGGGTGCGGCTGAACGGCCGGCTGCTCGACTACTACCTCGTCTATTTCGCAGCACTGGCGCTGGTGCTGGTCCTGCTGCGCATCGTGAACTCGCCGTTCGGCTCGGTGCTGATGGCGATCCGCGAGAACCCTTTCCGCGCCGAGGCGATCGGCTACCGCACCGTGGTCTACCGCACGATCGCGAGCTGCATCGCCGCAGCGACGGCGGCGCTGGCCGGCGCGCTGCTGGCGCTGTGGTCCAGCCAGACCAATCCCGACACCACGCTCAGCTTCGACATCATGGTCGACATCCTGCTGATGGTGGTGATCGGCGGCATGGGCACGATGTACGGCGCGGTGGTCGGCGCCGTGCTGCTGGTCTTTGCCCAGAACTACCTGCAGGACCTGCTGGCGATCGCCAACAAGGCGCTGGCCGGCGTGCCGCTGCTCGCCAACCTGTTCCATCCCGACCGCTGGCTGCTGTGGCTGGGCGTCGCCTTCATCCTCTGCGTCTATTTCTTTCCGACCGGGATCGTGGGAAGGCTGCGGCAGAAGCGCTGAACGGAGAAGGCCAATGAAGCGTTTTCTGATGGTGGGATTGGTTTCGACGGTCGTCGCGACAGGCGCCCTTGCGCAGAGCGCCTTCTCGATAACGCCGACATGGGAAGGGATCACCGCCTGTAGCGGACGTCCGATTACCAGCCCGTCCCCGAAATTCACCGTCGCGAACGTGCCGGCCGGCACGGTCGAGCTGGAACTGAAGATGGTCGATCTCGATGCTCCGACCTTCTCCCACGGCGGCGGAAAGGTGGCTTACGCAGGCAAGGCCGAGCTTCCCTCCGGCGCTTTCAAGTTCGTCGGACCGTGCCCGCCGGCGACGCACCGATATGAATGGACGGTGGTCGCGCGAGACGCGGCGGGAAAGAGACTGGGAACGGCAAGCGCGACGATCCGGTATCCCTGACAGCAGCTTATGTGAGTCGAAAACGCTGACGCATCGCAGCGCGAGCCTGCCGACCTGACCTTGACCGTATGGTGGAAGACGACTCGCGTTCGATCTTCTTTTCGCAACCGATCCCCGACAAGCTTTCGGACGTCTCGAATAAAAGGAGGAACGTCCGTGCGTATCGGCAGGCGTGGTTTCGTAGGCGGCGGCTCGGCCGTCGCGGCAACTCTCGCGGCACCCCAGGTGTTCGCGCAGAAGAAATATTCCGATGGTGTTACCGACACCACGATCAAGCTGGGCCATACCGGCCCCTATAGCGGGCCGGCGTCGGCCTACGGCACCATCGGCAAGGGCATCGAGGCCTATTGGAAGATGGTGAACGAGCAGGGCGGCATCAACGGCCGCAAGATCGAGTTCATCACCTACGACGACGGCTTCTCGCCGCCCAAGACCGTCGAGATGGTGCGCAAGCTCGTGGAGAACGACAAGGTCTTCGCGACCTTCCAGACGCTCGGCACGGCGTGCAACACCGCCATCCACAAGTTCATGAACCAGAAGAAGGTGCCGCAGCTCTTCGTCAGCACCGGCGCTTCCAAGTGGGGCAACCCCCAGCAGTATCCCTGGACCATCGGCTGGCAGCCCGACTACGTCACCGAAAGCGCCATCTACGCCAAGCACATCCTGGCCCAGCACAAGGGTGAGAAGATCGGCATCCTCTGGCTCAATGACGATTCGGGCAAGGACTACGTCTCGGGCTTCATGAAGGGCCTGGGCAAGGAGAACGAGAAGCTGGTCGCCTCACAGGTGAGCTACGAGGTCACCGATCCCACGATCGACAGCCAGATCATCCAGCTGAAGAGTTCGGGCGCCACGGTCTTCTTCTGTCACGCCACGCCCAAGCACGCGTCGCAGGCCATCCGCAAGGCGGCGGAGATCGGCTGGAAGCCCGCCTTCTACCTGGTCAACGTCTCGATCTCGGTCGATTCGGTGCTGAAGCCGGCCGGCCTCGATAACTGCCAGGGCATCATCACGGCGGCCTTCTACAAGGATCCGACCGACGCACAGTGGGCCAAGACGCCGGACTTCGTGCAGTGGAAGGCGTTCATGGACAAGTACATGCCCGGCGCCAACCAGGGCGACGCCTTCTACACCTATGCCTATGCGGTGTCGTGGACGATGCAGGAGGTGCTGAAGCGCTGCGGCAACGAGCTGACGCGCGACAACCTGATGAAGCAGGTCGCCAGCCTGAAGGATGTCGAGGTGCCATTGCTGCTGCCGGGCGTGAAGATCAACACCAGCCCGACGGATTTCTATCCCATCCAGTCGATGCAGCTTCAGCGCTTCGAGGGCGACACCTGGAAGCTGTTCGGCGGCGTCATCACCAGCGACGGCGCCTGACCGGGCGAGCGTCCGTCTTCCTGCCGCGACGTACCCGGATCGCCGGAGGATCGTTGCGGCAGGAAGTCAATGGAGCTGAGACGGCGGTTTGGCCGCTGCAAGAACCATCTGTCGCAGCTCGTCCTTCACGACCTTGCCGGTCAGGTTGCGCGGCAGCGCCTTCAGGAACACGACGGAGCGCGGCACCTGGAAGCGGCTGAGATGTAGGGCGCAGAAGGCCGCGACGTCGGCCGGCTCGGCCTTGGCGTCGGGCTTCAGGACGATGGCGGCGCAGATCGCCTCGCCCCAGGCGCGATCGGGAAGGCCGAGGCAGGCGACTTCAGCGACGGCCGGATGGCGGGCGATCACGTCCTCGACGTCGGCCGCCGGGACATTGATGCCGCCGGTCTTGATGATGTCGCGCTTGCGCCCGACCAGGTACAGGAAGCCCTCCTCGTCGAACCGTCCGAGATCGCCCACGGTGATCATGTCGCCGCGCCGCGTCTCGGCGGTCAGCGCAGGCTCGTTGAGATAGGAGTCGTACTGACAGGGACCGCGGACGCAGATCTCGCCCACGTTGCCCGGCGCCACGTCCTGCCCGTCATCGTCCAGCAGGCGGACCTCGGAGCCGAAGAACGGCCGGCCGATGCAGCTTGCGGTCTGGTGGCGCAGGATGTCGTCGCCTCTCAGGTTGGCGTAAGGGCCCGATTCGGTCGAGGCGGCATAGGTGCTGAGCACCGGCCCGAGGCGATCGACGATGGCGGCCCGCGTGTCGTAGGGCAGGGCACCCGCGGCGTTCTGGATCAGCCGCAGCGACGGGCAGCTGAGCGCGGCAAAGCCGGGCGCGTCGACCAGCCGCTGGATCAGGGTCGGGATCATGAAGGTCGAATGGATCCGCTCGTGGGTCAGCAGATGCAGGACGCGGTCGGTGTCGAAATCGGGCTCGAGATAGAGGGTGGCGCCGAGATAGAGCGGCAGGAGGCTGTAGCCGTAGCCATAGGACAGGCAGAGCGGCATCACGCCCAGCGTGCGGTCATTCTGCGTGAAGCCCTGCTCGATCGCCCGCGCCCCCAGTCCCCAGCGCGAGCGAAGTGCGCCTTTAGGGCGTCCCGTGGTCCCCGACGTGTGCAACAGGGCAAGGTTGGTGCTCGCCGTCCAGTCGAAGGCGAGCGGGCGGGCCTCGGCGATCAGCCCGTCGATCGCTTCGAGCGACATCTGCCAGGCGTCGGGCAGGGCGGCCGAGAAGAGATCGACATAGCGGGCGTAGCCCTTGCCGAGCACGACGACTTTCGCGGCGCTGTTGCGTGCGATGTAGGCGATATCCTCGTCGCGGACGCGATAGTTGATCGGCGCCGGGCTGGCGCCGAGCGCCAGGGCAGCGAACATCACCGCCAGCATGTCAGGATGATTTTCCGACAGAAGGCTGACCCGGTCGCCCGGGCCGACGCCGCGAGCGGCCAGCACGGCGCCGATCCGCGCCACGCGATCCTGCAACGCCGCATAGGTCCAGGGACGCCCGTCGAACACGATGGCCGGTTTCTGAGGATAGCGTCGCGCGTTCAGGAACAGCGCGTGAGCGTAGAGCATGTCCATGGAAACCTCGTGTGGAACCTCGTGAGGGGAGACGTCGAGAAGCAGGATCAATCGAGGCTGGCGCCGGAGCGTTCGATGATCTCCTTCCACTTGTCCTGTTCGGACTGGATGAAGCTGCCGAACGCAGCGCCGCCGAGATCGAAAGGCGCGCCGCCGAACTTGGCGATGGCCTCGATCACCGAGGGTTCCCGGAGCGTTGCGGCGATGTCGTTTCTCAGGCGGTCGACAGTGGCAGGCGGCGTGCCCGCCGGCAGGAACGTGCCGATCCAGGCAACGGCCTGGGCCTGCGGGTAGCCGAGCTCCGTCATCGTGGGCACGTCGGGCAGGGCCTCGATCCGCGTCGGGCCGGTGACGGCCAGCGCCCGCAACGTTCCCGCCTTGACGTGGCCGACCGTCGTCACCGGAAAATCGAAGGCGAGGTCGACCTGGCCGCCGAGCAGATCGGCGATTGCCGGCGCGCTTCCCTTGTAGGGAACGTGGACGAACTTGATGCCGGCGGCCGACTGAAACAGTTCGCCGACCAGATGGGTGGAGGTGCCGTTGCCGGCGGACGCCATGGTGAGCTTGCCCGGCGCGCGGCGCGCCGCCTCCACCAGATCGGCGACCGAGCGATAGGGGCGGCTGGCACTGGTGACCAGCACGCTCGAGATCGAGATGAGCGCCTGGACGGCGACGAAATCCTTGGCCGGGTCGAACTTGAGGTTCTTGTAGAGATACTGGTTAGCGGCGTGCGTGCCTTGCGTGCCCATCAGGAAGGTGTTGCCGTCAGGGGCGGCGCGGGCGACGAACTCGGTGGCCAGATTGCCGCCGGCGCCTGGCCTGTTTTCGACCAGGACCCGCTGGCCCAGCCGCTCTGCCAGCCGATCGGCGATCACGCGGCCGACCTGGTCGGTGATACCGCCCGGCGGCCCGGGAATGACGAAGGTCAGCGGCTTCGACGGGTAGCCGGGTTGCGCCCCTGCCGGGGACGCAGCGATTGCCGCCAGCGCTGCAATAGCGCCCGAGAGCAGCGCGATCCTGCGGCTCAAGCTCTTGAAGTTTCTCATATTTCCTCCTTGGGCCCACGTTGCCGGCGGGTCAGCGATCCGGGTCGTGGGTTTCGGTGTTGGGATCTCGAAGGGATTGACGAAATACGATTACTCGGAATATCATACGAGATATCGGAAATGGAGTCGAGGACCTATCCATGCCCACCGTGATACCGGCCGCCAGCCGCGCCCTGGCCGTGTTCGAGATTTTCGCCCGCGAGAAGCGCGAACTCTCGAATTCGGACATGGCCCGGCTGCTCTCCGTCGCCGACAGCAGCTGCTCGGACCTGCTGCACACCCTGCAGTCGCTGGGCTACCTGATGCGCACCTCGCGGAGCCGGCGCTTCTATCCGACCGGCCGCCTGCACGAGGTTGCCCGCCAGATCTCGGAGAACGACCCGCTGACGACGATCGCGCGCGAGGCGGTCGAGCTGCTCGGCGAGAAGTCCGACGAAACCGCCTTCTTCGGCGCGCTGGATACGGCGTCGGTGAAAGTCCTGGCGACGCAGCCCAGCAGGCTGCCGCTGCGCTTCATCCTGGATGTCGGCGAGCGCGTGGCGCTGCACGCCTCCGCCGTCGGCAAGGCGCTGCTGTCGCTGCTGCCGCGCGACGAGGCGATCGAGCTGCTGCAGCGTCGGCCGCTGCAGCCTGTGACGCCGGCGACGATCACGGATATCGACCAGCTCCTCGCCCAGATCGACCAGGGCCGCGAGCGCGACTGGTTCGAGGTTCGCGGCGAAGGCACGGAGGGCGTCACCGCGCTCGCCGTCGCCGCCCGGCTCGGCGACCACCCGGTGGCGCTGTCGCTCGCCGGTCCGACGGAGCGCATCGACCGCAACCGCGAGGCCTACCTGCAAACGCTGCGCGAGGTGCGCGGCACCCTGCTCAGCGGCGACTGATCTGCCTTACCGACAGGAGACACCATGGATCTGGGATTGAAGGACCGCGTCGCCATCGTCACGGGATCGGCGCGCGGCATCGGCGCCGAAACCGCGCGGCTGCTGGCCAACGAAGGCATGGCGATCGTCGTCACCGACATCGACGGTGATGGCGCCGCCGCCACGGCGAAAGCCATCGCCTCGACCGGCGCCAAGGCGATCGGCGTGGCCTGCGACATCCGCAAGGAGAGCGACGTGCAGGCGATGGTCGAGGCCGGCCGCGCGGCGTTCGGCGGCATCGACGTGCTGGTCAACAATGCCGGCCTGGTGAAGGACCGCAGCCTCGTGAAGATGGACGAGACGGACTGGAACCTGGTGCTCGACGTCACCCTGAAGGGCGCGTTCCATTGCTGTCGTGCCGTGCTGCCCTCGATGTACGAGCGCCGCTGGGGACGCATCGTCAACATCACCTCGCGGGCGCTGTTCGGCAATCCGGGGCAAACCAACTACTCCACGGCGAAGGCCGGCCTGGTCGGCTTCACGCGGGCCCTGTCGCTCGAGCAGGCGCGCAACGGCATCACCGTCAACGCCATTGCGCCGGGCTACATCGAGACCGACTACATCAAGAGCCTGCCCAACTTCGAGCGGGTCCGCGACAACGCGCTCGCGAAGAACCAGGTCCCGTTCGGCGGCGAGACCCGCGACATCGCCTCGGCAGTGGCCTTCATGGCCTCCGAGCAGGCCCGCTACATCACCGGCACCACGCTGTTCGTCACCGGAGGGCGTTATGGTTCCTGATCTCGACGTCGACGGCCTGTCGTCCGAGCAGCGGCTGCTGCGCGACAATATCCGGCGCTATCTGAAGGAACATGTCGCGCCCCTCATCCAGAAGAGCGAGGCGGAGAAGCGTTTTCCCTTCGAGGTGATCGGCGGGCTCGGCGACTTCGGCTATCTCGGCGGCCATCTGCCTGAGGAGGCCGGCGGGCTCGGGATCGACTACACGACCTGGGCGGTGATGATGGAGGAGGCGGGCTACTGCTGGCTGTCGCTGCGCGTCCTGCTGAGCGGCCTCAACATCGTGGCCGGAATCATCAATTCCTGCGGCGACGCGGCGCAGAAGGAGCGCTTCATGCGCCCGCTGCTGCGCGGCGAGCGCCGGACCTTCGTGTCGATCTCCGAGCCCGGCGTCGGCTCGAACGTCGCCGAGATCAAGACCCGGGCCGAGAAGCGCGGCGACCGCTACATCCTGAACGGCAGCAAGCTCTGGATCACCAACGGCATGTTCGCCGATTTCGGCATCGTCGTGGCGCGCACCTTCAGCGACACCTGCGACGGCAAGCTGTCGCTGTTCCTGGTCGAGAAGGCCGCTACGAAATTCGACTACCGGCCGGTCGACACGATGTTCGTGCGCAGCACCGGCACCGCCGCCTTCACCTTCGAGGATGCCGAGGTGCCGGCGGCCAACCTGCTCGGCCGCGAGGGCGAGGGGCTGAAGCAGATCCTGATCGGCCTCAATTTCGGCCGCCTCAACGTGGCGATGGGAGCGGTGGGCGCCGCGCAATGCGCGCTCGATCTGTCGACCGATTATGCCCGCAGCCGCCAGCAGTTCGGCCGGCCGATCGCCTCCTTCCAGCTGGTGCAGAAGCACATCGTCGACATGACGATGAAGACCCAGGCGTCGCGTGCACTCGGCTATCGCGCCGCCCGTGCCCTACAGTCCGGCGATGCGCGGACGGAATGCTCGATTGCCAAGCTCTATGCCACCGAGGCCGCCCACCAGGTCGCCAACCTCGCCCTGCAGGTCCATGGCGGCATGGGATACGCGACCGACTATCCGATCGAACGGATTTTCCGCGACACCCGCGGCGGGATGATCCCGGAAGGCACGACGGAGATCCAGACACTGATCATCGGCCGGGAGCTGCTCGGCATCTCGGCGCTGACTTAAGGAGGACAGCATGGCCACGACATCCGTCATCGAGCAGGTCGCAGGGAGCTCGATCTACTGGGAAGACCTGCCGGTCGGCACAAGTTACATGACGTCGTCGCGCACGATCACCGAAGCCGACGTCGCGGCCTTCGCTGCGCTGACCGGCGACTTCAACCGCGTGCACGTCGACGCCGAATACGCCAAGGGCACGATCTTCGGGCAGCGCATTGCGCACGGCATGCTGGTCGCCGCCTTCATGGCCGGGCTGACCTCGCGGTCGATCCCCAATCAGCTGATGGAGGGGGCATTGTTCAGCGTGCTCGAGAACCGGCTGAAATTTCCCAAGCCGACCTTCATCGGCGACACGATCCGCGTCGAGATCGAGGTCGTGGAGCAGAAGCAGACCAGCCGGCCCGATCGCGGCATCATCGGTTTCATGCGCAAGGCGATCAACCAGCGCGGCGAGATGGTGGCCGAGCTTGCCGCCACCTGCCTGCTGAAGCGTCGCGCGCCGGCGAGGGCGTCATGAGCGGCCCCGTCTTAAAGACCGCCGTGCAGACCGAGATCGGCTACACCACCACCGACACGATCATGGTGCGCGGCCTCAATCTCGCGACCGAGATCATCGGCAAGTTCGACTTCGTCGACATGATCTT
>BFBZ01000301.1_pt1 | contig 55690 bp, 48 predicted proteins | sample 1888401 | NCBI WGS metagenome assembly BFBZ01 (sample SAMD00112614, study PRJDB3348) | symbiont metagenome | host: Chara braunii
AAGCTGATCGACGGCGATCTCTCCCGGAAGCTCGCGAAGTCCGCAGCGCTCGGCCGCGCCAAGCGCATCGACGGCGTGCAGGACCGCTACATCGAATTCGCCAAGCGCACGCTGCCGCGCAATCTCTCGCTCGAAGGCCTGCGCGTGGTGATCGATTGCGCCAACGGCGCGGCTTACAAGGTCGCGCCGGATGCGCTGTGGGAATTGGGCGCCGAGGTGGTGTCGTTCGGCGTCGAGCCCGATGGCTTCAACATCAACAAGGATTGCGGCTCGACCGAGCCCAAGGCTTTGGCCGCGAAGGTGCGCGAGGTGCGCGCCGACATCGGCATCGCGCTCGACGGCGACGCCGATCGCGTGCTGATCGTGGATGAGCAGGGCCACATCGTCGACGGCGACCAGCTCATGGCGGTGATCGCCGCGAGCTGGAAGGAAGACGGAAGGCTGGCCAAGCCCGGCATCGTCGCCACTGTCATGTCGAACCTCGGCCTCGAGCGTTATCTGAAGTCGCTCGACCTTAACCTCGCGCGCACCGCAGTCGGCGACCGCTACGTGCTCGAGCACATGCGCGAGCACGGCTACAACCTCGGCGGCGAAGCCTCGGGCCACATCATCCTGTCGGACTACGCGACCACCGGTGACGGCCTCGTCGCCGCGCTTCAGGTTCTCTCGGTGGTGAAGAAGCTCGATCAGCCGGTGTCGAAGGTGTGCCACCGCTTCGAGCCGCTGCCGCAGATCATGAAGAACGTCCGCTACAAGAGCGGCAAGCCGCTGGAGGACGCGAAGGTTCGCTCCGCCATCACCGCGGCCGAGAAGAAGCTGAACGGGCAGGGGCGTCTGGTGATCCGCCCGTCCGGCACGGAACCCGTGATCCGCGTCATGGCCGAGGGCGACGACAAGACCCTGGTCGAGGACACGGTCGACAGCATCGTCGAGGCGCTGACCGCCGCCGCGGCGTGAGGCTTTCGCGGGGCCAACCCTGCTGCAGCGCAAAACACTGATAAATCAGGGTTTTTGCAGTTTAGATTACATACAAAAACAGCGTTTTCCGTTTGCTCGTGCCGGTCCCGGTTGTGTATCCCTGATCGTGGTTGGGAAATTTAAGTCCTCCATGATCGTCTGCTCCTGCAACGTGTTGAGCGATAAGGACGTCCGCACCGCCTGCCAGGCGGAGGCGCGCCCGCGCACGACCGGGCAGGTTTACGGCTGTCTCGGTTGCAGCGCCCAGTGCGGCCGCTGCGCCCGCACCATCCGCAAGATCATGGACGAGGCGCTCGAAGGCGCGGAGCAGGCCTGCTCGAACACCGCCTGCGGCGGCTGCCCGGCGCATCCGCATCCCTGAAAGATTGCGTTTCATTTGCAAAGAGTGCGGTGGAACACTGCATTCTTAGGTGCTTTCGCTGTTTGCGCGGTGTGTCGTCCTAGCTTAGAATAACTCTAATATGGCTCGTCCCGCTCGGGGGCGGCCCCAGAACCATGCCAATGCAAGCAATGCAATACGGAGTGCGCCATGAAGGGTGATGCGAAGGTCGTTGAATATCTCAACCGGGCGCTGCGCCACGAGCTCACCGCGGTGAACCAGTATTGGCTGCATTACCGCCTGCTGGAGAACTGGGGCTACAACGACCTCGCCAAGTACTGGCGCAAGGAATCGATCGAGGAGATGGAGCACGCCGACAAGCTGGTCGCGCGCATCATTTTCCTCGACGGCTTCCCGAACATGCAGGTGCTCGATCCGCTGCACATCGGCCAGAACATCAAGGAAGTGATGGACTGCGATCTCAAGGCCGAGATCTCCGCGCGCACGCTCTACGAGGAAGCGGCGACGCATGCCCACGGCGTGCGCGATTACGTGACGCGCGATCTGTTCGAGAAGCTGATGCACGACGAGGAAGAGCACATCGACTTCCTCGAGACGCAGATCGCGCTGATCGCGCAGATCGGCGTCGAGCTCTACGGCCAGAAGCACATGGGCAAGCTCGGCAGCGACGAGTGATCGCGCTGCGCATTCGCTGAATTAGTTCAGCATCAATCCAACAACGTCATGGCCGGGCTTGTCCCGGCCATCCACGTTTTCAGGCCGCCGAAGTAAGACGTGGATGCCCGCGACATAGGCGGGCGAAGCGACGCCGTTCTTCGAACGGCTGTGCGTGGGCATGACACCGGAGTGGAGGAGCGGGCAGGGTGTATGTTGCCCAGCGCCATGACCGCGCATGCCGGTCGTACGATTCGTATTCGGCGCACATGCGACCGCGCTTCGTTTGCGCGCAATGGAACACGGTGCTGACGCACCATTCCGCACTTCGCCCCACATCTGAAACCAAAATTAACGATTGAAATTTCTCGTTCATCGACAACGCGCTGCGCCATCGCGCGCGCCGCGATTGATTAAAAATCACGGTTAAGAATTAGGGTTAAGCGTCGCTTAAGTATTCGCTGCCATGTTCGGCCCGGTTCGTACTTCCACGCGGAGCGTTTGCGCGTTTGCTCCGCCGGTCGAGAGGGTGATGTCATGGTGAGCGTGAAGGTCGCAGCTTTGGCCGGTTTCACCGCTTTGTTTGCGACGGCAGCTCATGCGGCCGATATGCCCCAGCTGCTGCCGCCGGTGGAATTGCCCGCGGTCGAAGAATTCGGCGGATGGTATCTCCGCGGCGACATCGGCATGACCAACCAAGGTTTCAAAAGCCTGTTTCACCCCAAGTACAACGATCCGGGCACGTTGTCGGTGAGTCCGTCCGGCATGGGCTGGGACAGCTCGATGTTTTTCGGCCTCGGCGTCGGTTACAAATTCAACGACTGGTTCCGCGCAGACCTCACCGGCGAATATCGCGGCAAGGCGAATTTCCACGGCTCGGACATTGTCCGGACCACCTCCGGTCCGGGCGTCGACAATTACAGCGGCAGCAAGTCCGAGTGGGTCGTCATGGGCAACGCCTACGTCGATCTCGGCACCTGGTACGGCTTCACGCCGTATGTCGGTGCGGGTGTCGGCGCCGCGCGCATCACGATCAGCGGGTTCCGCGACGACAGCGTCTTCCTGACGCCGGGCCTTGGCGTCGGCACCTACATGGCTCAGGACGCCAGCAAATGGAATTTCGCTTGGGCGCTTCATGCCGGCATCACCTACAAGGTGACGCAGGCGATGAGCATCGACCTTGGCTATCGCTATATCGACCTCGGCAGCGCGACGACCGGCTCAGGCGTGTCCTTTGACGGGACGAACGCCAACGGCCGCCCGTTCACCTTCAATCACATCTACTCGCACGACCTGAAGCTCGGCGTCCGCTGGATGCTCGACGCGCCGGTTTATGAGCGCAGGTCGATCGATCTGCCGCCGCTGATGCGCAAGGGCTGAGGAATTTCGGAATGCCCGCTTTCAAAACGCTCACCGCAGCGGCCGTCGGAGCGGTTGCATTCGTCGCAGCCGCACAAGCTGCCGACATGCCGGGCAACTGGCCGCCGCCCTACCAGCAGAAACCGGCGCAGACCTTCAGCGAGATGACGTCGGGCTGGTACATCCGCGGCGACATCGGCTATCGCTTCAACCGCATCGGCTCCGTCGATTCTTCGTCGCCGGCGACGCCCGTCACCGGCAGCAACATCGACAACACGTTCGCGGCCGGTCTCGGCGGCGGCTACAAATATCGCTGGTTTCGCGCCGACCTGACGGTCGACTACGGCCCGCAGGCGAAATTCCACGGCGACGTACCCGGCGCCGCGTCGTTCTACAGCATGAAGATCGACACGCTGACGGTCCTCGCCAACGCGTATTTCGATATGGGCACCTGGTATGGCTTCACGCCATACATCGGCGCGGGCGTCGGCACGTCCTATCTGCGCACGGGCGACTACACCAACGCATCGCTCGGCAACGTTATCCCGATTCCGACTCGTGCGAACTGGAGCTTGTCCTGGGCCGCGATGGCGGGCGTGAGCTATCAGATCCTGCCGAACATCGCGCTCGACTTCGGTTACCGCTATCTGACGATCGGCGACGCCAAGAGCGGTTTCGAGCCGCCGGCTTTCACAAACGCCACCACGGTTAAGAACATTACCGCTCAGGAGCTTAGAGTCGGTTTCCGCTTCCTGCTGGACTGACCTTCCTGTTCTGTTGAACTGATCCATCACAATTCGTGACTTGACGTCGCGGGCGTCCTTCCTTATTTCGGCCAGCGGGCCACCCCTCCCCACCGAGGGGCTTTCTATCTGGAAGGATAGACACATGAGCAACCTGCCCGGCGTGCGGCCGGCTATCCCGCACTTTTCGTCCGGCCCCTGCGCCAAGCGCCCCGGCTGGTCCCTCCAAGCCCTTACCGACGCTGTCCTCGGCCGTTCGCACCGCTCCAAGAGCGGCAAGGCGAAGCTCAAGCTCGCCATCGACCTGACAGCGGAAATTCTCGGCGTGCCCGCGGGTTACCGCGTCGGCATCGTGCCGGCATCGGACACCGGCGCCGTCGAGATGGCGCTGTGGTCGCTGCTCGGCCCGCGCCCCGTCACCATGATCGCGTGGGAGTCCTTCGGCGAAGGCTGGGTCTCCGACGTTCAGAAGGAACTGAAGCTCAAGGACGTCACGGTGCTGAAGGCGCCGTACGGCGAGTTGCCCGATCTCTCCACGGTCGATCCGAAGACCGATGTGGTGTTCACCTGGAACGGCACCACCTCCGGCGTGCGCGTTCCAAACGCCGACTGGATCGCTGCCGACCGTGAAGGTCTCACCATCTGCGACGCCACGTCCGCTGCATTCGCTCAGCCGCTCGATTGGGCGAAGCTCGATGTCGTTACCTTCTCCTGGCAGAAGGCGCTCGGCGGTGAAGCCGCCCACGGCATGATCGTGCTGTCGCCGCGCGCGGTGGAACGTCTCGAAACGCACAAGCCCGCGTGGCCGATCCCGAAAATCTTCCGCATGACCAAGGGCGGCAAGATCAGCGAAGACATCTTCCAGGGCGCCACCATCAACACGCCGTCGATGCTGTGCGTCGAGGATTATCTCGACACGCTCAACTGGGCGAAGTCGGTGGGCGGCCTCAAGGCGCTCATCGCGCGCGCCGATGCGAACGCCAAGGTGATCGCCGACTGGGCCGCGCGCTCGTCGTGGATCGATTTCCTCGCGAAGGTGCCTGCGACGCGTTCCAACACGTCGGTCTGCCTCAAGGTCGTCGATCCGGACGTGCTCAAGATTCCGGCCGACGCGCAGGCGAAGTTCGTGAAGGGCATCGCCTCAGCGCTCGAGAAGGAGGGCGTCGCCTACGACATCGACGCCTACCGCGACGCGCCGTCGGGGCTCCGCATCTGGTGCGGCGCGACCGTCGAGGCGTCCGATGTCGAGGCGCTGACGAAGTGGCTCGACTGGGCTCACGCGCAGGCCAAGGCCGCGCTCGCGAAGGCGGCTTAATTCCGCTTCCAACACTCCGGTGTCATCGCCCGGCTTGACCGGGCGATCCAGCGAAAAAGATGGACCCGCGGGTCAAGCCCGCGGGTGACGGTCGAAAAACTTAACATCGATTCAGATCAGGGTTCTCACATGCCCAAGGTTCTCATTTCCGACGCTCTTTCTCCCGCCGCGGTCCAGATCTTCAAGGATCACGGCATCGAGGTCGACTTCCAGCCGGCGCTCGGCAAGGACAAGGAAAAGCTCGCCGAGATCATCGGCAATTACGACGGCCTCGCGATCCGCTCGGCCACCAAGGTCACCGCGAAGATTCTCGAGAAGGCCAAGAACCTGAAGGTGATCGGCCGCGCCGGCATCGGCGTCGACAACGTCGAGATTCCGGCCGCGACCGCCAAGGGCGTGATCGTGATGAACACGCCGTTCGGCAACTCCATCACCACCGCCGAGCACGCGATCTCGCTGATGCTCGCGCTCGCCCGCCAGATCCCCGAGGCCGACGTCTCCACCCGCGCCGGCAAGTGGGAGAAGAACAAGTTCATGGGCGTCGAGATTTTTGGCAAGACGCTCGGCGTGATCGGCTGCGGCAACATCGGCTCGATCGTCGCGGACCGCGGCGTTGGTCTCAAGATGAAGGTGATCGCGTTCGATCCGTTCCTGTCGCCGGAGCGCGCGGTGCAACTCGGCGTCGAGAAGGTCGAGCTCGACGATCTCATCAAGCGCGCGGATTTCATCACGCTGCACACGCCGCTCACCGAGAAGACCAAGAACATCATCGACGCCGATGCGCTCAAGCGCATGAAGAAGGGCGTCCGCATCATCAACTGCGCGCGCGGCGGCCTGGTCGACGAGGCCGCGCTCTACGAGGCGCTGAAGTCCGGCCATGTCGCGGGCGCGGCCTTCGACGTGTTCGTCGAGGAGCCGGCCACCAGCAATCCGCTGTTCTCGCTGCCGAACGTCGTCTGCACGCCGCATCTCGGCGCGTCCACCAGCGAAGCGCAGGAGAATGTCGCGCTTCAGGTCGCCGAGCAGATGTCGGAATATCTGCTGCGCGGTGCGATCTCCAACGCCGTCAACTTCCCCTCGATCAGCGCTGAAGAAGCCCCGCGGCTGAAGCCGTTCATTGCGCTCGCCGAGAAGCTCGGCTCGTTCGCGGGCCAGCTCACCGACGGCGCCTTCACCAAGGTGCAGATCACCTATGAAGGCGCGGTCGCGCAGATGAACACCAAGGCGCTCACGTCGGCGGCGATTGCCGGTTTGCTGCGTCCGATGCTGGAGGACGTCAACGTCGTCTCCGCGCCGATCGTCGCGAAGGAACGCGGCATCGTCATCGAGGAAACCACGCGCGAGGCGATCCACGACTTCGACAGCCTGATCACTGTGACGATCGTGACGCCGGAGCAGACCCGCTGGGTGTCCGGCACCGTGTTCGCCGACGGCCGTCCGCGGATCGTCAACATCAAGGGCATCCGCATGGACGCGGAGTTCGGTCCGTCGATGGTCTACATCACCAACCTCGACAAGCCGGGCTTCATCGGCAAATTCTCGGGGGCGATGGGCGATGCCGGCATCAACATCGCGACCTTCCATGTCGGCCGTGAAGCGCCGGGCGGTTCGGCCATCGCTCTCATCGAGATCGACGGCGACATGCCGGCGGACGTGCTTGCCAAGGTGAGGGCGCTGCCGCAGGTGCAGAGCGCCAAGCCGCTGAAGTTCTGAGCGGCCGCGGAGCGGATCAGCAGCCTGGGCTTTTCTTCGGATGCCTGATGCGCGCCGCCGTGATGGGGATCGGCGCGTGACCCTCTGGTCCGCAACCGGTCCATGACGAAGAGGCCGCGCGCGCCAGGATGGCGTCGCGGCCTCCGATCACATGTTCGAGCGGTGCCTCGGCGCGCACTGCCGCTTGCCATTGCTCTGCTCTGACGCTCGATTCGTTGACCTCGGCCGGCGTCAACTGCCACGTCATCAGCATGCGCGCCTGAACAGCAATGTCGCGCTCGTGGTCGAGCGCAACGCCTGCCGCCAGTCCGAACCATTTGTGAGCCTCGATCGCGTCGGTGGCGACGCCATTTCCCAGCGCGTAGTGGATTCCCAGATGATACATCGACGCGGCATCGTCCAGCGCGGCGCCGCGGATGAACCAGCGCAGCGCGGCTGCGGTGTCCCGCGGAATGTCGGCGTCGGTCTCATACAGTTCGCCGATCTCGCCGTAAGCGTGCGGCACGTTCTGCGCCGCAGCGCGCAGGAGCCAGACCAACGCCAGTTTGCCGTCGGCGGCGACTCCGATGCCGTCGCGAAGCATCTCGCCGAGCTTGAACTCGGCTTCCGGGCGACCTTGCTCCGCTGCCGCCTTAAGCCATTGGAACGCTCTGAAACTGTCCCGCCCGGCGCCGTCACCGTTTAGATAGATGGTGCCCAGAGTCTCCTCGGCGACTGCGTTTCCATGCTCGGCCAGGATCGTCAGTTGCTCGACCGCACGCGCGTCATCGTGCCGGGCGTGGGCGATCAGCGCGTCGGTCAGATCAGCGGCGATGCCCTTGTGGCTCGGCAAGGCGACGAGCAGGGCGCAGAACGTCAAGGCTCGAGCCGAACTCAGCAGCCGGCTCTCCGGCGGCCGGGCCTGATCGGCGTTGTTGCGGGGCTTCGGTCCGCCGGGCTCAATATTCGCCGGTTTTTTGGTGAGGATGATGGCCGCCATGAATTGCGCCCCGATCAGACCTGCAAATGCGAGCGCGCCGAGAACGGACTGCATCATCATTTTCGTAGCGATGTCTGGAAGGTTCAAAGCAAGGACTGCGCCAGTGCTATGAACGAATTTTGCGTCCCGCGCAGCACCATTTTGCGATCCACGTAAAAGATTTCAGCAGGACGACAACGGCGCTCGGGCGCTCTGCCCACCCGTGAGATCGATGGGCCGACGGTCTTGCGAAGGTGAGGGTGCTGCCGCCGGTACAGCAGGCGAAGTCGCTGAAGTTCTGAGCGGTCCGCCTTCCGGGGCGGCTTAGGGCCGCTTTAAACATGTTGTCGCAGCCGCGATGTTGCCGTCGCGGTGCCGCAGGGAAACCCGAATTCAAAACACTCCTATAGGCAGTTCATTACCTGTCGGAGGAGCGCCATGCGCCGTTATTTCCTTGCATTGGTTGTGACGACCGCCGTTGCCGCCTGCTTGCCGGCTTCGGCCGCTGAAATCGAAACCAAGTCACAGATCGACGCCGTTACGGTCTATCCGGACGGCGCGACGATCACCCGCCTGATCCGGCTCGACCTGCCGGCGGGTGATTCCACACTGTTGGCGCGCGATTTTCCGCTCACCCTCGATCCGTCGTCGCTGCGGGTCGAAGGCGAGGGCGGGGCGCGGCTCGTGATCGGCGCGGTCGACGCGCGGCAGCCGATACCGGTGCAGCCTGTCAGTATTCCGGAGATCGACAAACGCATCGAGACGTTGCGCGATCAGCGCGGCGCGCTCGATGGCGAGATCGCATCCGCCGTCGCGCGCCGGAAGTTCGTCGAGCGTTTCGCGGAGGCCTCGCCCGCGCGCATCGGTGACAAGGGCGAAGCCCGGCCGCTCTCCGAATGGCGCGAAGCCTTCGCCGCTATCGCGCAGGAGATCGCTGCTGTGGAGAGCACGATCCGCGATGCCCGGATCAAGCAGCGCGACATTGACCGCGACCTTGCGCGGCTTGAAGCACAGCGCAACACGGCGCCGCCAAAGAAACTTGAGGTGCGCATCGATCTGAACGCCGATGCGCCGGCACCCGCACTTCTCCGCGTCACCTACACCGTGCGCGGCGCACGCTGGACGCCGGTCTATGATGCGCGGCTCGACACCGGGTCGAAGGATCGCAAGCCGTCGTTGGAACTGGTCCGCCGCGCCGAGATCGTGCAGACCACCGGTGAGGATTGGGCCGACGTCGCGCTTGCGGTCTCCACGGTCCGCACCGCGCGTGGCGGCAGCGCACCGGAGCTGCGGCCGCTGATCGTGCGTGTGCCGCAAGGAAATCTGGCGTCGTATTCGGCGGCTGCGCCCACCGAGCGTTTCGCGCAGGATGAGACGCCGCGTGCCGGCGGTGAGCTGCGGTCGAGGAAAGCCGCCGAGCAGCAGGCCGAGATCGACGTGGGTGGCTTTCAGGTCGTCTTCCGCGTGCCGGGCCGCATCGCGGTGCCGGCGGGCGAGGGCGGCAAGAGCATCCGTCTTGCATCGGCGAGCATCGCGCCCGAGCTGATGGTGCACGCGGTGCCGGCACTCGCCGAAACTGCGTTCCTGCGGGCGAGCTTCATCCATGCCGAGGATGCGCCGCTTCTGCCCGGTCAGGTCTCGGTCTATCGCGATGGCGTCTTCGTCGGCAAAAGCGCGATACCGCTCGCTCCGAAGGACGAGCCCGTGCGGCTCGGCTTCGGCGTCGATGAGAAGGTGAAGGTCGCCCGCACCATCGCGCGCCGTGTCGACGGCAAGACAGGCTTGATCAGCCTGTCGAAAACCGACGAACGAGAATTCAAGACCGTGGTCCGCAACGGCCATGATTTCGCGATCCGCGTTGCGATCGAAGACCGCATTCCGGTGAGCGAGACGCCGGAAGTCGAGGTCGAGATGCTGCCGGTCACGACACCGCCGACGACGAAAGACCTGCGCGACCTCCGTGGCGTTCTGGAATGGGCGTTCGATGCCAAGCCGGGCGAGAGCCGCGAGATCAAGTTCGGCTGGCGGCTGCGTTCGCCGAAGGACAAGCCGGTTCTGTTCTCGGGGGGCGCATCATAAGCAGAGGTTGATTGTCAGAGAGCCACGCGCCGGATCACTCCAGCGGGTGGTCATTGGTCTGCATCACGGGCTTCTTGACCTTCTGCACCACCGGCGGCGGATCGTCGTCGAGCTGACGGCGGCACGCCGCGGTCAGCTTCCGGCGGTTGGCGTTCAGGCACGCCTCGATCTGCGCGTGGTTGGGAATCGCCGACATGCAGAAGCGGAAAGCGTCCGCCATGCAGCCGCTGCGCTGTGCGGCCGTGCCCTGGTCTTCGGCCGCGGCGGCGCCCGCCAGAATTGGAAGCGCCAGTGCACAAAGTGCGGATCGAAGCGCCATGCCAACGATCAAGACACAGTCTCCCCGGCTTCCCGATTCGCATTGAACGACGGCAGCCGCCGGAACCGGATTTTGAATGACCCTAATGTGCGTCGCGGCGGTGGCTCAATCGTTCGGGATGGGCCCTAGGAATATGCCTGACAGCGCGTCCCCAATTCCCGACACGCGGAGGGCCCGCAGGTTTTGCGTCCGCCGCCTCGGTGTCGCCCAGAACCGCCCCAAATGGGCATTTTTGCGCGGAATGAACGCATCGCCAAACCGTTGAAATTGCTTTATATTTATTCCGGTTCCGGTGGCCCTTGCGGGTCCCTCGGCCGCCTTGCCTCGCGCCTTGTCATCCTTTATCCGGGACAAGGCCCCGTCGGGTCATTGCGCGGCTGCCAATCTTCGGTTGGCACAAGGGGTCTCAAGCGCCGCTGACCGGGGGAAAAGGTACGCATGGCGAATGTTGTTGTGGTCGGCTCGCAGTGGGGCGACGAAGGCAAAGGCAAGATCGTTGATTGGCTGTCGGAGCAGGCCGACGTCGTTGTTCGCTTTCAGGGCGGTCACAACGCCGGGCACACGCTCGTCATCGGCGACAAGACCTACAAGCTCTCGCTGCTCCCGTCGGGTGTCGTCCGCAACAAGCTGTCGGTGATCGGCAACGGCGTCGTGCTCGATCCCAAGGCGCTGGTCGACGAGATCGGCCGTCTGAAGGAGCAGGGCGTCACCGTCACGCCGGACAACCTCCAGATCGCCGAGAACGTCACGCTCATCCTGCCGCTGCATTCGGAGCTCGATCAGGCGCGCGAAAAGGCCTCGGGCAAGGGCGCGATCGGCACCACCGGGCGCGGCATCGGCCCGGCCTACGAGGACAAGGTCGGCCGCCGTGCGATCCGGCTGATGGATCTCGCCGATCTCCAGATGCTCAACGGCAAGATCACGCGGCTCCTTGCTCATCATAATGCCTTACGCCGCGGCCTCGGCATGACCGAGATCGCCGAGCGCGACATCTACGACCACCTCACCGCGATTGCGCCGAAGGTTCTGCCGTTCATGAACTCGGTCTGGTCGATGCTCGACGAGAAGCGCCGCGAAGGAAAGCGCATCCTGTTCGAAGGCGCGCAGGGCGCGCTGCTCGACATCGACCACGGCACCTATCCGTATGTCACGTCGTCGAACACGGTGGCAGCGCAGGCCGCGACCGGCTCTGGCCTCGGCCCGAACGCCATCGGCTATGTGCTCGGCATCACCAAGGCCTACACCACGCGCGTCGGCTCGGGTCCGTTCCCGACCGAGCAGCTCAACGAGATCGGCAAGACGCTCGGCACCAAGGGCAAGGAGTTCGGCGTCGTCACCGGGCGTCCGCGCCGCTGCGGCTGGTTCGACGCCGCGCTCGTGCGCCAGAGCGTGCGCACCTGCGGCATCAATGGCATCGCGCTGACCAAGCTCGACATCCTCGACGGCTTCCCCGAGATCAAGATCTGCGTCGGCTACAAGCTCGACGGCCGTGAGATCGACTACCTGCCCGCGAGCGAGCATGCGCAGGCCCGCGTCGAGCCGATCTACGAGACGGCGGAAGGCTGGAGCGAAGCCACCGCCAAGGCGCGCTCCTGGGCCCAACTCCCGGGCGCGGCTGTGAAATATGTTCGCCGGATCGAGGAACTGATTGGCTGCCCGGTGGCTTTGTTGTCGACGAGCCCCGAGCGCGAAGACACAATATTGATGCAGAACCCATTCGAAGCGTGACGGTTCAAAGCGCATACGGGACGAGCTCAAAGTAGATGGCCGACTACCACCCGCTCATTCTCCGCGCTGTCGAGGGCCTCGACAAAAACACCGGCGAGAACCGCCGGGCGCTGTATGAGCGTGCGCGCATCGCGCTGGTGGCGCAGTTGCGCGGCGTGCAGCCGGCGCTCGACGAATCCGAGATCACGCGCGAGCGTCTCGCGCTCGAAGAGGCCATCCGCAAGGTCGAGGCCGAATCCGCGCGCAAGGCGCGCGAGGAGCCGCGTCCGCCGCCCGCTCCGCGTGCGCCTCCGCCGCCGCGTCCTGCGCCGCCGCGTCCCGCCGCACCGCCTCCGGCTGCGCCGCCGCAAGCTTCACAGCCTGCGGAGCAGCATCACGCGCCCGAGCCGACCTACGCACCTCCACCTCCTCCGCCCCCACCGCCGCCGCGTGAGCGTGCGCCGCTCGGTGGCAATCAGCCGTCGCTGTCCGATCAGGCGCTGAAGGGTTTTCGCGAGGTCGTTCCGAACGACGGGTCGCCGGCTGCGCCCCGCCCCGCGCCACCACGTCCCGAAGCGCCACGCCAAGAGTATCGCCGGCCCGAGCGGCCGATCGAGCGTCCTACCGCGCGGCCTGCGCCACCTCCACCGCCGCCGGCTCAGGAGCCGCACCCGCTGCACGAATACGGCCAGCTCGAGCCGGACGTTCAGCCTGACACCTCGTCCTGGGACCAGTCGCCGCCGCAACCCGTCGATTTCGACACGCAGCATCCGCCGTCCGGCCGCCCGCGCCCGCAGCAATACGAGCCCGAGGGAGCCGACATCACGCCGCGCCGCGCGCAACGGACGCGGCGTCAGCCTGGCGCCTACAACGGTCTGATCAAGGTCATCGCGATCTTCGCCGCGATCGGCGTCATCGCCGCGCTCGGCTTCTGGCAGCGCAACGCCATCGTCGGCGCCGTCGGCTCCGTCGTCGCGATGGTGAAAGGCGGCAGCACGCCGAGCGCGACGGCGCCGAAGCCGGCCGCCGATCCCAACGTGCGCCCGAAGATTCCGGATCGCATCGGCCAGCCGCAGCAATCCGCCGGTCCCGCCGTCGCGCAGCGCGTCGTGCTCTACGAAGAGGACCCCGACGATCCGCAGGGCAAGCGCTCCGTCGGCTCCGCGATCTGGCGCACCGAGATGACGCAGGCTGCGCCGGGCCGTCCGGCCGAGCTGATGGTGAAGGCCGACATCGAGATCCCGGACCGCCGCATGACGGTGACGTGGTCGCTTCGCCGCAACACCGATCAGTCGCTGCCGGCGAGCCACACCATCGAGATCGTGTTCAACATGCCGGCGGATTCGCCCGCGGGCGGCGTGCAGAACGTGCCCGGCGTGCTGATGAAGCAGGCCGAGCAGACCCGCGGCGTGCCGCTGTCGGGTCTCGCTGTGAAGGTGACGCCTGGATTCTTCCTGATCGGATTGTCGGCGGTGGAAGCCGACATGCAGCGCAACATTCAGCTCCTGAAGGAGCGCGCGTGGTTCGACATTCCGATCGTCTACAACAACAACCGGCGCGCCATCCTCGCGGTGGAGAAGGGCACGCCCGGCGAGCGCGCCTTCAACGACGCGTTCGCTGCATGGAAGCAGTAGACTTCAAGCGCACAAGACCAAGAACCTGACATCGGCGGACGTGGACGTCCGCCGATCGCCTTAGAGCGCCGCGACGACCGCAGCGTTCTTGAAGCTGCGCATGCCGCGCGAGTTCTTGATCATCATCACATCGAACGGCGTCATCGCCTCGATGCTGGCGCCCTTGACCTTCGCCACAGCGTTGGCCGGCGCGACAAACCCGTGACCAAGCGTGACCACCAGCATGAATACGCCAGTCGCCATCGCCGCTACGATTTTGCTCATTTTCGAGCCTCCCTTGTTATGGGCACCTGAGTACCGTAAGGAATTTAAGCTCCGGTTTAACGGCTGTGGCGGCGGCCGGATTCGGTCGGGTTGGTGAATCGAATCTTGCGGTAAGGGGCCTAAAACCGCCGCATTTGATGGGCGATTTCGTCATCGGCGGCGTTCTTAGTATCGCCCCGTCACTGACTCGTTTCTGTCGCGCCTGCGCCGGAATCAACAACGAAAAACCGGCCGTTCGGGGCGAACTTAATCAGGAGAGAATTGAAATGAAAGTATTCGCCTTCGCGATGGCGATTGCCGTCGTCTCTACGCCTGCGTTTGCGCGTGACAAAGCGCACCATCACAAGCACGCCCGTCATCACGCGCGCGCTGTCGCTGTGGATGCGCAGCCGTTTGCGGGCGGTCCGTTCGCGCAAGCGCCGGGTTACGACTCGTTCGCCCGCGCGCCGCGTGCGCGCGATGCAGCTCCAGGGCAGGGCGCTTATGCCGAGATGGTGCAGCGTCACGCCGCCGCGAACGGCGTTCCGGTGTCGCTCGTGCATCGCGTGATCATGCGCGAAAGCAAATACAACCCGCGCGCCGTCAGCAAGGGCAACTACGGCATGATGCAGATCCGCCTCGGCACCGCGCGGGCGATGGGCTACACCGGCACCGCCGCGGGCCTGCTCGATCCGGAGGTCAACATGACCTACGCGGTGAAGTATCTCGCCGGCGCCTACAAGGTTGCGGGCGGCAACGAGAGCGCCGCGGTCGGCCATTATGCACGCGGCTATTACTACGCGGCCAAGCGCCAGGGCGTGTCGGCGTATGAAGCGCCGGGCGCCGCGCGGGCAGCTGCCCCAAGCTTCGCGGCACCGGTGGGCGCCGCCGGCGTTATGCAGAAGCTGTCCGACCGCAACGCGGTGTTCTAAGCGAACGCGCATCGCTGAAACGAACATGCCCCGCTTTTGCGGGGCATGTTTTTTTGTCGGTCCTGATCGTCTCGCGCGATCTGGATATGTTGGCGTCGGACCTTATAGTGGCGCCATATCATGGCGACATGAAAAATCGCGCACCGCAAGGACTTCAATGACGGCCAAGATTATCGACGGCAAAGCTGTTTCGGCTGCCATCAGGGTCGAGCTGCGCGAGAGAATTGCCAAGCTGAAGAGCCGCGGTGTGGTGCCCGGCCTCGCCGTGATCATGGTCGGCGGCAATCCCGCCTCCGCGGTCTATGTCCGCAACAAGATCCGGGCGTGCGAAGAGGTCGGCATCAAGTCGCTCCGCTACGACTTCGCGGCCGATGCGCGTCCGGAAGACGTTCTGGACCTCATCACGGCCCTGAACGCCCGTCCGGACGTTCACGGCATCCTGGTTCAGCTTCCACTGCCGCCGCATTTCGCCATCTCGTCGATCCTGCAGACGATCTCCGCGGACAAGGACGTCGACGGCTTCCACCTCTATAACGTCGGCGGATTGGTTGTCGGCGATACCGTTTTCCCGCCTTGCACGCCGTATGGCGTGGTGAAGCTGCTGGAGCACGAGTCCATTCCGATCGAAGGGCGCAACGTTGTCGTCGTCGGCGCAAGCAACATCGTCGGCAAGCCGATGGCGTTGATGCTGATGCAGCGGGACGCCACGGTCTGCATCTGCCACGCCAAGACGCGCGATCTGGCTCAGTTCACGATCCTCGCAGACATTCTCGTCGTCGCCGCGGGCCAGCCGAACCTGATCCTGCCGCAGATGGTGAAGACCGGCGCCGTCGTGATCGACGTCGGCATCAACAGGCTTCCCGGAGGCAAGCTAGTCGGCGATGTCGATTTTTCCGGAGTCGCAGAAAAGGCCTCGTACATCACGCCGGTGCCCGGTGGCGTCGGACCCATGACGGTGACGATGCTGCTCGCCAACACGGTCGTGTCCGCCGAACGGTCGATTTAGATCGGCCGGCGCGGCCGGTTCTGTATGCCGCCACAATGTGGCGCAAGCGCATCGCTGGACGTCGAAATGCCCCGCGAACGCGGGGTATTTTTTTAGGCAGGCCGTCGCCCCGATCCGTGCTAGAGAGATCGCAACGGGCACGGGAAGCTTCCCCCTGCTTGTCAGAAAGGACCACCTCCTGACAAAGCGCCGTTTCCAGCTCGTTCTGATCAAGCCATCCCATTATGACGACGATGGATATGTGATCCGTTGGTGGCGGGCGATGATCCCGTCGAATTCGCTCGCCGCTGTCTATGGCATCGCGGCCGATTGCGCGGAACAACAGGTGCTCGGGCCGGATGTCGATATCGACATCACCGTGATCGACGAGACGAACACCTACATCGACGTGCCATCGCTTCTCGCTCGCTTTGCGAGTCACTCCGGGTTTGGGCTCGTCGCGCTGGTCGGCGTCCAGTCGAACCAGTATCCCCGTGCGCTCGACATCGCGCGTCCGTTTCGCAACGCCGGCGTTCCGGTTGCCATCGGCGGCTTCCATGTGTCCGGCTGTCTTTCGATGCTGGACGGGCGTGCCGTCGAACTCGATGCATGCCGTGACATGGGCGTTGCGATCTTCGCCGGCGAAGCCGAGGGTCGGCTCGGACGGCTGTTGCAGGATGCTGCGGCCGGAAGCCTCGCTCCGCTCTACAACTTCATGAACGACCTTCCCGGCATGGAAGGCACGCCGGTGCCGTTCCTGCCGAAGGCCTATGTCGAGCGGACGCTCGGTCTCAGCACCAGCTTCGATGCGGGCCGCGGCTGTCCTTATCAGTGCTCGTTCTGCACGATCATCAACGTGCAGGGGCGCCAGTCGCGCTTCCGCACCGCCGACGACGTCGAGCATCTGGTCAGGCTCAACTGGTCGCAGGGCATCCACAAGTTCTTCATCACCGACGACAATTTTGCGCGCAATCGGAACTGGGAAGCGATCTTCGATCGTCTAATCCAATTGCGCGAGGTGGATCGCATTCCGCTCGCGTTGATGATCCAGGTGGATACGCTGTGCCACAAGATTCCGGGCTTCATCGCGAAAGCGAAACGCGCCGGCGTGACGCGCGTGTTCATCGGTCTCGAGAACGTCAACCCCGACAACCTGGCCGCCGCCAAGAAGCGCCAGAACAAGATCACCGAATACCGGACCATGCTGCTGGCCTGGAAGGCCGAAGGCATCATCACGCTGGCCGGTTACATCCTCGGCTTCCCGTCGGACACGCCGGAGAGCATCCGGCGCGATATCGCCATCATCCAGAAGGAGCTGCCGCTCGACATCATCGAGTTCTTCTGCCTGACGCCGTTGCCGGGCTCGGAAGATCATCAGACGCTCTGGAAGACGGGCGTGGCGATGGACGCGGACCTCAACAAATACGATGTCGAGCACGTCTGCACCGCTCATCCGCGCATGAGCCGGGAGGCGTGGGAGGCGATCTATCGCGAGGCGTGGTCGATCTACTACACGCCGGCGCATATGAAGACGCTGCTGCGCCGCGCGGTGGCGACCGGCGTTCCGGTCAACAGCCTGATCAAGATCCTCGTCAATTTCGCCACCACGGTCCGGCTCGAGAACGTGCATCCGCTCCAGGGCGGCATTCTTCGCCTCAAGCATCGTTCCGAGCGCCGTCCGGGCCTGCCGCGCGAGCGCGCCGTGATGTTCTGGGCGCGGTACGTCTGGACGACAGTTCACAATCACGCCGTCATTGTCGGAACGATTGCTCGTTTGATCGCAATGAAGATCGCCATCGTGTGGGATGCCGGCGCTCGGCGTTACATGGACACGGCGCTGATGCCGGTCCGTGACGACGATGACGCGGCGCTCGATCTTCTGACGAAAACGACCGGCGGCCGCGCGGCGGTGTCGCACGTCCGGAAGGTCGCCGAATTGACCGGGGCGAGATAGCGCAGATTGAGGTCGGCGGCGTTTCAGGCCCCGCGAAAGCGGGGCCTGTCATTTATATGAGTGCGCGCTAGACATTTGCCGTCAGTGCTGAATTGGGAATCTTCGCGTGCAAGCGAACGGAAACATGCGGATTGTGGTCGTTGGAACCTCCGGCGCCGGCAAGACGGCGATGGCGACACGCATCGCCTCGGCTTTTGGTTTGCCGCGCATTGAGCTCGATCGCCTGCATTGGGAGCCGAACTGGCAGGCGCTCACGGAGACGAACCCCGGCGCATTTATCCGCAGGGTGAACGCCGCGACATCCGGCGACGCATGGGTGTGCGATGGAAACTACGGTTTGGTTCGCGACCTGATCTGGGGGCGTGCGACAAACCTGATCTGGCTGGATTATGGCCGCGAAGTCATCATGGTCCGCGTCATCAAACGGTCGGTCGCGCGGGCGTTCAGCGGCACGGAGCTTTGGGCGGGAAACAAGGAAGACTGGCGCCGCTGGTGGCGGCCGAGCCATCCCATCCGATGGGCCTGGAGCACGTGGAGACGGCGGCGCCTGGAGTTCGAGGCGATTCTGAGCAGCGAACGGCACCGGCATCTGACGGTGCTGAGGCTGCAAAGCCCGCGCGATGCGGCAACGGTCATCGATCGTCTGAAAGCGGGTGTCGCATCATCGCAGGAGCGCCATGAGCGGGCGCTTTAATACACCGCGTGCCGGTCGTATCGCGGATAGCGCCCGCGCGATTGGCTTTTGCGATGCGGTTCGCTGGCGGCTTGGGACGGCATCTCCGCGATGTCATCGGCGATTTGCGATCCCGTTTCCTCCTGCGCCTTCCGTTTCAATTCGGCGGCGGACACGGGCGGCGTTGCAGGCTCCGAGGATTGCGGCGCGGGTGCCGCAGGCGCGGCCGCCTGCTCAAGCGGCTTCACCGGCTCGGACTGTTTCAAGTCCTCGCGTTTGGTGTTGATTTCGATGATGCGCGGCGTGGGCCGTGTGGATACCGCCTGTGTTGAGTTCGCGGTGCTGGCGGGCGGCGCAAGCCATTGCACACCGACGAAGCCGAGGCCCATCAGGATCACACCGGCGCCGATGAAGGTTTGCAGGCCATATTTCGGGGGAACGCTCATACTGTCCTAACGCGCGGCCCGATCCGCCGGTTCCTCGCCGAACAAGCCGTCCATTGGCCTTCGGTCCAACTCGTTTCGCGCGTGTCCGGCGTGGGACAATCCGCCGCGTTTTTCGTGATCCGGGGAATCGCGCCCATGAAGACCATCATCTGCGCTGCTTTGGCTTTGCTTTCAGGCGTAACCATGGCGTCGGCGCAGGGCGCGTCTCCCGCCGAAGCCCGCGCCATCGCCAAGGAAGCGACGGTCTACGGCTTCCCGCTCGTGGACAGCTATCGCGTCCAGCATTCTTATTTCGTCGACCGCGGCGGTTCGGAGTTCAAGGCGAACTGGAACACGCTGTTCAATAACGCGCGGGTCTATACGCCCGACGACAAGTCGATCCAGACGCCGAACTCCGACACGCCCTATTCCTATGTCGGCGTCGATCTGCGCGCCGAGCCGGTGGTGTTCACTGTTCCGGCGGTCGAGAAGGGCCGCTACTACTCGCTGCAATTCATCGACATGTACACCTTCGACTTCGCCTATGTCGGCAGCCGCGCGACCGGCAACGGCGCGGGCAGCTACCTCCTCGCCGGGCCAAAGTGGAAGGGCAGGAAGCCGAAAGGCATCAAGGCGGTGATCCGGTCCGAAACCGAATTCGTCTTCGTGCTCTATCGCACGCAACTTCTCAATCCTGCCGACATCGAGAACGTGAAGAAAATCCAGGCGGGCTACAAGGTTCAGACGCTCTCACAATTCCTCGGCACACCTGCGCCCGCCGCCGCGCCCGCGGTCGATTTCATCAAGCCGCTGACGGCCGAGCAGGAGCGCACGTCGCTGCAATTCTTCAACGTGCTGAATTTCATTCTTCAATTCTGCCCGACGCATCCGTCGGAGACGGCGCTGATGGCGCGCTTTGCGAAGATCGGCGTCGGCGCGGGCAAGCCGTTCGACGCGGGCGCGCTCTCGCCCGACATGCGCAAGGCGCTGGAATACGGCATGGCGGACGCCTGGGCCGCTTTCAAAGTGCACAAGGAAACCGAGGTCGATACCGGCAAGAGTTCAAGTGCCGATAGTTTCGGAACACGCGCCTTTCTGAAGGGCAATTACATGAACCGCATGTCGGCAGCGATCCTCGGCATCTACGGCAACGCCAAGCAGGAGGCGATCTATCCGGCCTATTTCGTCGATGCGGGGAAACAGAAGCTCGACGGCGCGAACCGCTACACCCTGCGCTTTGCGCCAGGCCAGTTGCCGCCGGTCAATGCGTTCTGGTCGCTCACCATGTACGAGCTGCCGGCGAGCTTGCTCTACGCCAACAAGCTCAACCGCTATCTGATCAATTCGCCGATGCTGCCAAATTTGAAGCGCGATGCCGGCGGCGGCATCACGCTCTACGTCCAGAATGAGTCGCCGGGTGCGGACAAGGAGGCCAACTGGCTGCCCGCGCCGAAGGGGCCGTTCTTCGCGGCGATGCGGCTCTATTGGCCGAAGCCCGAGGCTCTGAGCGGAAAATGGAAAGCGCCGCCGCTGGCGCGCGCCAATTGAATCGGAAAGAACAGCCATGAAACACGTCGTTGCGTTCGGCTTGCTGTCGATGTCGTTGGTAGCCGCCGCTCAAGCGCAGCCTTCGGGCAGCACCGCCATCCCCGTCACCGCCGACAATTTCATCCGCGCCGAGTCCGATCTCTATTTCAGCAACATGGTCAAGGACGGCAGCTTCGGGAAGTTCAGCCATCGCCGCGAACCGGCGTCGATTGACAACCAGACCGTCATTCGCCTCAACCGCGACACGCTCTATTCAGCGGCGGTGTTCGATCTCGACGCCGGGCCCGTGACGATCACGCTGCCCGATGCGGGCAAGCGCTTCATGTCGCTGATGATCGTCAACGAGGACCACTATGTGCCCGCCGTGTATTACGGCGCGGGCTCCTACACCTTCGACAGGAAAAAGGTGGGCACGCGCTACGCCTTGGCCGGAATCCGCACGCTGGTCGACCCTGCCGACCCGAAGGACGTCGAGCAGGTGCACAAGCTTCAGGACGCGATGAAGATCAGCCAGAAGGCGGCTGGAAAGTTCGAAACGCCCAACTGGGATCAGGCCAGCCAGAAGAAGGTGCGCGATGCTCTTCTCGTGCTCGGCTCGACGCTGCCCGATTTCAAGAAGGCGTTCGGCACAAAAGAGCAGGTCGATCCGATCCGGCACCTGATCGGCAGCGCCTCGGCCTGGGGCGGCAATCCGGACAAGGACGCGACCTATCTCAACATCACGCCGGCGAAGAATGACGGCACGACCGTTTACAAGCTCAACGTCAAGGATGTGCCCGCCAACGGCTTCTGGTCGGTCAGCCTCTATAACGCTCAAGGCTATTACGAGAAGAATCCGCTGAACGCCTACTCGGTCAACAACATCACGGCGCAGAAGAGCGCGGATGGTTCGGTCGCCATCCAGTTCGGCGGCTGCGACGGCAAGATTCCCAACTGCCTGCCGATCATGAAGGGTTGGAACTACACCGTGCGGCTCTATCGTCCGCGCGCGGAGATCCTCAGCGGCAGGTGGAAGTTCCCGGAGCCGCAGCCGGTGAACTAGGCGGCGGCGCCGGGGTTGTTGGATGGAGATCTCAAACCTGTCAGACAAGAGGCCGCGATGAATTCCGTAGCGCGCCAGGCTTTCATCTCCGCGATTGTGTTTCTGAGTCTCGGTGTTGCCTCCACAGTCCAGGCGCAAGCACCCGCACAAGCGCCCGCACCAGCCGGCGCGGTCACGCTGTTCGAGAACGTCCGCATCTTCGACGGTCGGAGCAACGCGCTCTCCGCGCCGTCCCATGTTCTCGTCCGCGGCAACATCATCGAGCGCATCTCCACCACGCCGATTCCGGTCGACCGTAGAGCCGACACCCGTATCATCGACGGCGGCGGGCGCACGCTGATGCCCGGCCTGATTGACGCGCATTGGCACGCGATGCTGATACGGGGGACCGTGGCGCAGAGTTTCGGCGACGTCGGTTACAACAACCTCTTGGCCGGAGACGAGGCGACCGACACCCTCATGCGCGGCTTCACCACCGTTCGCGACGTGGGCGGGCCGGTGTTCGGCCTCAAGCGCGCCATCGACGACGGCATCGTCAAGGGTCCGCGCATCTATCCGTCCGGCGCCATTCTCACCGTCACGAGCGGGCATGGTGATTTCCGTGAGCTGACCGACCTGCCGCGTACGGTCGGCACGCTCACGCGCATGGAGAAGATCGGCGGGAGCGTCGTCGTGGACAGCCCCGACGAGGTCCGCATGCGCGCCCGCGAACAGCTTATGCAGGGGGCGTCGCAGATCAAAGTGACAGCGGGCGGCGGCGTGTCGTCACCCTTCAGCCCGATCGACGTGACCACCTTCACCGTGCCCGAATTGCGCGCCGCGGTCGAAGCGGCCGCGAATTGGGGCACCTACGTTGCTGCGCATGCCTTTACGCCGGCTGCGATCCGGGGAGCCATCGAGGCGGGCGTGACGTGCATCGAGCACGGCATGCTGATGGACGAACCGACCGCCCAACTGATCGCGGAGAAGGCCGTCTGGTTGAGTATGCAGCCGCTTCCCGAGGCGATGAGGCTGGGCTTTCCGGTGGGTTCGGTTCAGCGCGCCAAGGCGGATGAGGTCTTTCCGGGCATCGGCAGGACCTACGAGCTGGCGAAGAAGTACAAGCTCAAGACGGCGTGGGGCACCGACGTGCTGTTCTCTCGCGCGCTGGCGCAGCAACAGGGGGCCATCCTGGCCTCGCTGACGCGCTGGTACACGCCCGCCGAAGCGCTGATCATGGCGACATCGACAAACGCCGAACTGCTGGCGATGTCCGGAAAGCGCAATCCCTACCCCGGCAAGCTCGGCGTGGTGGAGCAGGGCGCGCTCGCCGATCTCGTTCTGGTCGACGGCGATCCGATCGCGAACATTCAACTGATCGCGGATCCGGCGAAGAACTTCGTCGTCATCATGAAGGACGGGACGATTTACAAGAACGCGATGAAATAGGGGCGTAAGATGCGTTGGGTGAATACGATCGTGATCGTTGCGCTCGCCGCGGCGATCCTGATTTTTGCGTTTCAGAATCTTCAGAGCGTCACCACTTCGTTCCTCGGCTTGCGCATCTCGGCGCCGCTCGCGGTTCAGATCGTCATTGTCTATCTGCTCGGCATGGCGACCGGCGGCAGCGCGTGGGCGTTGATCCGTTGGGCGTGGAAGGGCTCGACGCAGACGGACGTGCCGAAATCAGCCCCCTAGGAACCTCGCCTGTTGCCGCGGCGTTGTTCCAGCGGAACACGGAGCCAAAAAACGGAGCACGTCATGGAAATCATCAAGGCACGCAGAGAGGACTGGCATCCCGACGATCCGCACATCCGTCCGCTCACCTGGGCGGCTCCCGTCATTCTGCTCGGGTTGATCGTGTTCGGCGTGACGTCGTTCACCGGCAGCATGGTGAACAGCAACCAATATGAATTGTTGAACCACTCGGGCGCGCCGCCGATGTAGCAGGGCATCGGCTTCAAGCCCGCAACGGCGGCCGATATTCGGCTGCGGGGCGAATCCTGGCGCCGGTCGCCATAACCAGCCTCCCCAGACGCACCCGCTCCATGTCCGAAAAAGCGGGATTTACGGCATAGGTTTCCGCCAGCCCGCGTTCCAGAGTTCTCGCTCGGACGCGCAGCAAATACCGCCGCTGGAGGGGGCTCAATGGCACGCGCATCACAGACGGCTTCCAAGAACGCAACGAGCGCAAGGATGCGCACGGTGCGTTTACTGACCCCAACCGATCTGGGGCGCGAAGCTGGTGATACGATTTCCGCCGAGTTGGCAAAATTACTTGCAGACTTCTTCGCTCTTTACATCAAGACGAAGAATTTTCATTGGCACATCTCCGGCCCGCATTTCCATGACTATCACCTGATGCTTGATGCGCAGGCGACACAGATCTTCGCGGCCACGGATGCGATAGCAGAACGTGCACGAAAACTTGGCGGGACGACCATACATTCTATCCGCCACATTGCTCGCCTCCAGCGTCTGTCGGACAACGACGCCGAGTTTGTTACGCCGCTCAACATGTTGGCTGAGCTGCGCGACGACAATTCACGGCTCATCACGTTCATGCGTGAGGTCCACAGCCTCTCCGGCAGGTATGGAGATGTGGCGACAGCGAGCGCGCTTGAGAATTGGATTGATGACGCCGAGACCCGCGTCTGGTTTCTATTCGAGGCAAGCCGCGTCAACGGGCGGTCTCCCTAAGACGTGCCCGGCATATGATTGAGTTTGGGATCGGTCCTATCTAATGTTTGTGGGATTGCTGCCCGGTCTTTGAGGAGGCCGTAGTTGATACATATTGGTCTTTTACTGCCGCCTCGGTTCGCAAATCTGAGCTTTGCGCCGCTCGCTGCGTTCGAGACGGCCAATATGGTGCTTGGCGAGGAGTTCTACCGTCTCCATGTCGTTTCGGCGTCTGGCGGTTCAATCGCCAATTCATTCGGTATGCGCGTCGAGACGGAACTCGGCGACGACGTCGCATTGGACACGCTTATCGTGGGAGCGCCTCCCGATATTGCCAAGCCGCCCCGTGAGGTGCTCGATTTTCTACAGCGGACCGCGAAAAACACGCGACGCATGGCGTCGATCTGTGTCGGCGCCTTCATCCTGGGTGAGGCTGGGCTTCTCGATGGCCGCCGCGTAACCACGCATTGGCTGTTCGGCAAGGAATTGCAAACGCGTTATCCAAAAGCGCTGGTGGATGTCGATCGCATATTCGTCGCCGACGGGCCGGTCTGGACCTCGGCGGGAATGACGGCGGGAATCGATCTGGCGCTTGGCCTCGTGGAACGCGACATCAGTCCGGTGAAAGCGCGCGAAACCGCCCGCATGATGGTTCTGCATCACCGCCGTGCCGGTGGACAATCCCAACACTCCGCGCTTCTGGACATCGAAGCCCGGTCTGATCGGGTACAGGCCACGCTGGAATATGCGCGGCGAAATCTATCGAGCAATCTTTCAGTTGAACGTCTTTCGGCTGTCGCCTGCTTGAGCCCTCGCCAGTTCAGCCGTTTGTTCAGAACCGAAACGGGCCTCTCGCCAGCCAGGGCCGTCGAAAATCTGCGATTGGAAGCGGCCAGGCTCCTGCTGGAGCAGGGCCGGTTACCGCTGGAAACGATCGCTTTCGATACGGGCTTCGGCGATACGGAAAGAATGCGGCGCAGCTTCCTGCGTGTTTACGGCCAAGGTCCGCGTGACGTCCGGAGAAGCGCGAGCGAACTCGCCGCGATTTAACCCGCAACCAACCTAACGCAGATTCAGACTCAAGGAGACCATCTCGCGATGGTCTCCTCCATGAGCGTCCCGACGATCGTTTACGGCGAAGGGACCGTGATCGCCGCCTTGCGGATCACATCGAGAACCGCTTTTGGCTGCGATAACATCGGAACGTGGCTCGACTTGAGTTCAGTCGTCGCGGCTTTCATGCGCTTTGCGGCGAAGCGCTGCAGCTCGGGGTTCACCGTGTGGTCCTCGGCGCCGACGATGTACCAGCTGGGCTTCGTCTTCCACGCCACGCCGTCGACTTTTTGGTCGAACAGATCAGCCACGGGAACGCCTTGCGTCGCATAGACGAGATTCTGCTCTGCTTCCGACAGGTCGCCGCAGAAGTAGCTGATGCCGCTCTTCTTAAGCCAAACGCGCCCATCGGTCACTTCGATGTGGCCGAACACATCAGTCTTCGCGAATTTATTTTGCTGGCTCTGCGAAGTCTCGTCCGCGTCCGGCGCGAGCGCCGCGATATAGACCAGTCCCGCGACGCGGGGATCGATACCGGCATGAGTGATCAATGTGCCGCCGTACGAGTGACCGACAAGGATCGCGGGATTGCGGACCCGTGCCAGGCACGCTTTCACGGCGGCGACGTCGGTGGCGAGCGAGTCGAGCCCGTGCTGCGAGGCCATCACTTCGTAGCCTTCAGCCAGCAATGTCGGTATCAGCTTGCTGAAGCATGAGCCGTCGGCCCAAAGTCCATGCGCGAAAACAATGCTTGGTTTGGATTGACTAGACATTGTTGATCTCCGCTCGGTGGTCGTCTGGGAAATTGGTCCGAAGGCTAGGTCCGGCCGCATCACCGGCCAATGTCAAAAACGCCACTTTTTCGGCCATTGCCCGTTCACGCAGCCGTCCGATGCAGCCTGAGCGTGGATCAGGTTTCGAGCCGGGGCCGCGCTCTTACGTTTCCGCGACTGGGCAAAGGCTCAATTCGTCCTCCTGCAAGTTCGACCAGATCGGCCGGCAGGGTGATGCGCTCAACCTCAGGCCAAATCGCGCGAGCAACGTGTTCAGCTTGCTGCTGTCGAATTCGCCGACGCTGAGCACGAATTTGGGCTTTCCCGGCGTCTGCATGATCCGCCTGACCTCGGACGCGAGCTTGTTGTTCTGCGACAGCTCCAGATAATTGTTCTCGATCCCGAGATATTGGGCGGTCGGCTCGGCGAAGGGGATGAAATAGGCGACCGGATTCAACGTGGCGACGAGGACCACGCTGTTCGCCGGCAACTGGGGCACGCGCACGTCGACGTATCGCTCCCCATACTGCCCGCGTCCCCAATCCGGATAGACGGTCGTTGTGGCGGCCATCGCCAGCAATGCGATCGCGGCCATGATGCGGACCCGGCTGTTCTCGAACAGCCAGATCAACGCGCCCATCGCGATCACGCCACTCAGCATTTCAATGGCCACGGCGTAGCGGTAGATGCCGAAGCTGAGCTCCCACAAAAAAAACGACACGGTGACGAAGATGAAGATGAGGCCGAGCCCTCGTGTCTGCGGGCGCGCGCCACTTCGACGATGGCGATTGCTGAGATGATCAACCGCAAGCTTCAACACCCCGGCGGCGATCGCGATATAGGCGATCGCGTCGCGCCAGTCGCGGAGCGACATCTCGGTCACGAGATAGCGCGTGGTTTTCGTCCAATAGAGCGGATAGGCGATCACCTGCCAGAAATCGTGCGGCAGGAATCGCGAGTCCCTTATCGGTTCGGGTTCGTAATAGGGTGACTGAAAGACCTGATTGAGCCAGGGAAACACCGGATTGCCGAAATCCCGCCAGAGCGTGAACAGGTGATGTCCGGCGATGGCGACGAATCCCAGTAAGGCTGCGGCGCCAAACGCGATCAGGGCGCCGGCGTTCTTGCGCCGCGCGGCGACGATCAGGGCGATGAGGCCGAGTCCGGGCATGAAGATCACGGCCGTGTACTTCAATCCGACCCCGATTCCCGCAAGGAGACCCGACCACGCAAACAAGCGCCATACCGCAGGCTCGGGCGCTGCTTCGAAGGCCTTGAGAAGGCACAGCAGGGCGCCCAGCGCGAATATCGAATGGATCAGGTCGTTGGTCGTCGTCCCGAGCAGGGACACGAAGCCCGCGCCGGAGATGCCGATCAAAAAGGCCGCGGCTATGAGCGTCGCGCGCTCCGCGACGCGGGCCGGGCGAAGAACATGGCGGGCGATTGCAAGAACCAGCACGGCGTTGATGCCGTGGACCGCGCCCATGATGAACGCGATGAGGCGCGGGGTTTCGTTCAGGCTCGAGGAGATCAGCGCATAGAACAGAAAGTCCGCTGCCGGATTGAAGAAGCCCTGGGATTGCGCCGGACCGATATCGTGGAGGTAGCGATCGTGCAGATACGCCCAAGGCGCATAGAGGTGGTAGTAGCGGAGATCCCAGTTGTTGTCCGGTCCCAGCGTGACCGACAGGATTCCCGCTCCACAAACAACCAGCAGCGGAAGATAGAGGCGCCAAGACACGATCAGCGACACGACCCGCGGCACGAACAGCGCGCCGAGGCCTTGCGCGCCATCGCGCTTGATCGTGACCCCATTGGCCGGCAGCGCGACCACGGTGTCGCTCAGCCAGAGCAGTTCAGTGGTGCGCCGAAACGCTTCTGACGGTCTCGGTCAGCAAATCTCCTGACGCGAAATGGCCGACGTCACCCAGGCTGATGATGCCGACCATCCGCTTGCTCTTGTTGATCACCGGCAGCCTGCGGACGTGCAGCTTCTCCATATGATGCATCGCCTTTGCGAGGTCATCGTCCTCGTTGCAGCAATGGATGCCTTCGGTCATTACATCGCGCGCCGTGGCGCGGCCGGCATCGAAACCGTGGCTTGCGAGCCCTTTGCAGACGATGTCGCGGTCGGTCACCATCCCGATCAGCTTGTCGTCCTCGCCAATCGGAATGCAGCCGATGTCATGCGTCCGCATCAATTTCGCGATCTCGGTGAGTGGGGTGTTGGGGCTGACCCAGTCGACACCCTTGTGCATCACGTCTTTGACTTTCATGGCGAGCCTCCGTTCCTGGGTTTCAGGCTTTCAGGTGCATTGATGCAATGCGGCAGCGCCCCCACGTCCTTCCGAGCCATGTCCTCCCGGGTAATCAACTGCGACTTCGCGGCCCGGGTTCCCGCCCGAGTTCGCAAAGGCATCGGGCGGCGCGCACATCCTCAGTCGTGCGTGCTGAAGCGCCCGCGCGGTGCGTTGGCCATCAGCCGCGCAAACTGCACATGACCCATATGAAGCAGCGTCTCGTGATCGCCGGCTTCCATATAGATGTCCGGCTGTTCCTCGATGCTTTCATCGATGATGATATCCAGCCCGTAGCATTGACCGACGGCAGGAACGGCACCGTGTGCACAGTCGCTGAACAGCCGATTGATCTCGGTTTCATCGGCCATGTGGACATTGTCGCCGAGTTCTGTCCGCAGGTCCGGCAGGCGGAGGTGATGTGATGCGGGCAAGATGGCCAGCATGTATCCGCCGTCGCGGCGCAACACGATGCCCTTGGCGAGACGATCGCCCGAGATATGGCATGCCTCGGCCGTGCGCGCGGACGTCATGCTGAGTTCATGCGGAATCACCTCGTACTGGATGTTTTCCGCGGCGAGGTATTTCTGGAGCGTGGGGGCGATGGCCATGGTGTACCTCCGGTGCAAGATGCAAACCATCCACCGTGAGGTCTCCCCCGCAGACTCTCCACCGTACGATGGGCGGCTGCCTGGTTACGGCTAACGCGGCGTTTCGCTGACGGGTTCCACCGTCACTTCGCCGGTAGGCTGCCGAGTCTCGGGCTTCGCGGCGCCCTTGTCGGTCCAACTCGGCGGCAGCCCGAGGCCGCCTCCGACCACGTCGAGCAGGCCGGGCGATTTTCCGAATGCTTCGCAGGCCGGATATTTGGGCGCTTTCCCGAACAGATGGCCGATCTTCTCGAGCGACGGCAGCGAAGGCGGTCCTTTGAACGGCGTCTTTCCGGTCACGAGCATTTTGCTGAAGTCGTTGCCGAACTCTGCGGCGAGCGCATAGGCGTCTCCTTCCTCGGCGACGCGCCCCGAGCCCATGAACGCGTTGGCGCCGCGCCCCCAGATCATCGCCGCCTTCTGCTGTCCCTGTTGATCGTGCGCCTCCGCTTCCAGCGACAGGCTGCCGAGCCCGATCGGGATGCGAGGGACGGGAACGGGCACGCCGGGAAGCAGAACGGATTTCGCAATCGAGACGCTTTTCGTTGCGCCGACGGCGATCGGGTCGGTTGGCGCGGCATGGGTGACGACGGCCTGGACGGTCAGGTCCGCCGGCTCGGTTGCCGCGACGACTTCAAAGCGTTCGCTTAAGCCCGTGCACAGCGTTCTGTCGACGGCGTTGGCAACGAGGGCGCGTTGCTCTGGTGTGAACGCCATGCGCTCCGCAGGTGCCGAAAATTTGGTCGGGACGATCCTCACGGTTTTCGCCGCCAGGACATCGGCCTCGCTGACCTTGAGGAGCGAGCGGGTGACCAGGCCGTCCGACGGCGCCAGATTGTCGTAGGACCGGAGCGACCCCGCCCGGTCCAATGGAGCGGTCGCGCAACCTGCGGCGAAAAGACTCAGCAACACCCCCGCCGGCCGGATCGCGAATCTGAATGCCCGATCCGCGCGAAGCCCGACCCCCCGCCATGGCATGGGTGCCAGATGGCGGACCGCCAAACGGATGATCATTGAACCCACGCCCCCGAAAACTGCATCCCGTATAAAAATCCTTAGTGGCTGCCTTGTGGCGCGCGCGGGGAATTTTGATTGCCGGACTTGGTCGGTTGCTTGGTCCGCCGACAAGCTTGTGTTGCACCAGGTGCGGCTTTGCACGCCGTAGTAACGAAGGCGTCGGCTTCAAGCCTGCAACGGCCGCCGATATTCGGCTGCGAGAGTCTCGTCGTCGGCGGCGCCGCTCACGCGGTTGAACAGCGGCGTGAGGACGACAGCCAGAACGAGGTTGAGGATCACGGCATACAGCGCGGCGTAACCGGGAAGGGTGAAGGCGCCCACCGCAAGAGCATAGGTCGGGGTGAGGTTCGCGGCGATGAACATCGCGGTCCCGGCGACAATTCCTGCGGCCCAGCCGATGAACAGTGCCCAGTCGTTGAACCAGCGGGTGTAAACGCCAAGCATCACGGCCGGCAGCGTCTGGATGATCCAGATTCCGCCGAGGAGCTGCAGGTAGATCGCATATTTCGACGGGATGAAAACGATGAAGGCCAGCGCGCCGAATTTGACGATCAGCGACACCCACTTTGCTATCTGCGCTTCCTGCTTGTCGGTGGGCGCGTGGTTGATGAACTCGCGGTGGATGTTGCGCGTGTAGAGATTGGCGGCGGCGATCGACATGATCGCGGCAGGCACAAGCGCGCCGATGCCGATGGCTGCGAAGGCGATGCCGACGAACCATGACGGGAAGGTGTGCAGGAACAGGGCCGGCACCGCGAAGTTGTTGCCGAACTGCTTGAAGCCGTCTGCGTATTCGGGAAGGTTCGCGACGCCTGCGGCAATCGCAAAGAAGCCGATGAGGGCAAGCAGGCCCAGCGTGAACGAATAGCCCGGCAGCAGCGCCGCATTGCGGCGAATGGCGCGTCCGCTGCTGGCGCTCAGGATGCCGGTGATCGAATGAGGATAGAGGAAGAGGGCAAGCGCCGATCCGAGCGCCAGCGTCGCGTAGGCTCCATACGCGCCGGTCGTATTGGCGCCGGGCGGGGCGAGCAGGAGCTTTGACTCCGGCACGGCGGCGAAGATCTTTGCAAATCCGCCAAGCTGGATGGGAACGACGATGACGGCGGCGAACGCCGTGAGATAGATCAGGGTGTCCTTGACGACGGCGATCGACGCAGGGGCCCGCAGCCCGCTCGAATAGGTGAAGGCGGCGAGAATGACGAACGCGAAGAGCAGCGGCAGGTCGCCGATGTAGCCTTCGCCGGAAACGCCCATCCCTCCGATCACGACCTGCAACCCGACAAGCTGGAGCGCGATGTAGGGCAGCGTCGCGACGATGCCGGTGACCGCCATCGCCAGCGCGAGCCAGCGATTGCCGAAGCGCCCGCGGACGAAGTCGGCGGCGGTGATGTAGTTGTGCCGGTGGCAGACGTACCAGAGCCGAGGGAAAACCAGGAAGAGAATGGGATAGATGACGATCGTGTAGGGGACCGCGAAGAAGGCGATCGCGCCGGCCCCGAAAGCCAGCGCCGGAACGGCGATGAAGGTGTAGGCCGTGTAGAGGTCGCCGCCGATCAGGAACCAGGTGATGACAGTGCCGAAGCGGCGTCCGCCGAGCCCCCATTCGTGCAACTGGTCGAGGTCGCCCTTGCGCCAATGCGCTGCGGCAAAGCCGAGCCACGTGATCAAGGCAAACAGCACCAGGAAGACGATCAAGGCAGTCCAATTGACGTCTTGCACGGCATTCCTCCCGATTGGCTCTCCTTTTGTTATCGCCTCCTCTTGTGTGATGGGGTCTGCGAGCCGGCTAATCCTCCGTCGTGAAGTGGACGATGGCGGTCAGGATGGCTCCGAGGATGACCCAGAGAAGCTGGTACCAGTAGAAGAACGGGATGCCGATGAGGGTGGGCTCGGCCTTGTTGAAGAACGGCGGCCAGAGAACCGCGACGAATTGAATGAGGAAGAGCAGATACCACCAGCTCCATCCGGCGCGTTGATCCTGCGGGCCGGTGCCTGCTTCGTTGACGCTGTATCTTGAGCCGACGCCGGTCGACATCGAACCTCCTTCACCGAGGCGCGTCGATGTCGGTGAATTGTGCGAACGGCAGCGGAGCTGCTCTGGGGTGATCGCGGCGGCGAAAGCCGGGGCGAGCGACCTTTTCGGGCGCGCCTGTCTGCTAACGCAGCATGGGTTCCCGGGTTCCGTTCACATTTCGGCGAAGGCCCCGGCGGACATTCTGCTGACATCGCTCGGCGCCGAGTTGCGGCTGGTCAATCGCTGGTCGGTCGCCGGGCGGTTCGACGGAGAGTTCGCGGGCGGCTCGCAGACCTACGCCGGGACCGGCACAGTCCGATACGCGTGGTAGGGCGAAGGGGCGGGCTCTAGTAGATCGTCCAATCCCGTGGCCGCTGCGGCGGCGGTGCAGTGTTCTGACCCGCCCAACCGAACGAGTTCGCCGCCTCGTTCGAAATCCTCGGCGTGCTGTTGCGATGCGCGCTGCTGCGCCGCTCGTATTTCTCCTTCGCCTTCTTCTTGTTGTAGGCCGCCGTCGACGTGATCGGCACGCCGGCGTTTTCGTATTTCGGCGTCGGTGTCTGGAATAGCTCGTTGACCGGACGGATCGGCTCGACGCGCTTCGGTTCGGCGCGCGGCGGCGGCACGCTCGATGCTGTCGCTGTTGTGGTGCCGCGTTCGGCCGGCAGCATCACCTGGTAGGCGGCAACGGATGCAGCAATCACCGCCCCGACACCAAAGAGGTAAGCAAACACAGCGAGCGCGAGACGCATGACAATTGACTCCGCGCCCCGCGAAGCCAACGCCCGCGCCGCGCGCTCGTTCCGCCGCGCCGCCGGGTGCGGCGGGCTGTTCGCGCGAACGTGAACCAATTCTGGCGGAGGTACGGTGGGACTGTGTCCGGCAAACCTCGGAGGCCGCCGCGCGAGGTTTGATCCGCCGCGCGCCAGCTCAAGGGTTTGATCACGTCAGAGGAACGCGCAGATCATCTGATCAACGTCATGCTCGCGGCCGACGAACGGCGCTTATGGGCATGAAAAAACCGGCGGCGCTTTCACGCCGCCGGTTCCATTTTCGCTTGTCGCTCGCTTAGTGCGCGGCGAGAGCCGGCGTAGCGGCGGCCGCTGCGACAGCGGCAGGCGGCGTCTCCATCGCGGTGACGCGGTTGCGCACCGCCTTCTGCACCTTCTCGAACGCGCGCACCTCGATCTGACGCACGCGCTCGCGCGAGACGCCGAACTCGGCGGCGAGGTCCTCGAGTGTGACCGGCTCGTCCGCAAGGCGCCGCGCCTCGAAGATGCGGCGTTCGCGTTCGTTCAGCACCGAGAGAGCCTGCGACAGCGCCTTGCGGCGGTTGTCGAGTTCCTCGTGCTGCGCCATCACGGTTTCCTGGCTCTCGCTGTCGTCGGCGAGCCAGTCCTGCCATTCGCCAGAATCGCCGTCATCGCGGATCGGCGCGTTGAGCGACGCGTCGCCGCCGAGACGGCGGTTCATGTCGACGACGTCCTGCTCGGTCACACCGAGGCGCTTGGCGATGGTCTGCACCTGATCGGGGCGCAGATCGCCTTCCTGCAAAGCTGAGATCTTGCTCTTGGCCTTGCGCAGGTTGAAGAACAGCTTCTTCTGGTTCGCGGTGGTGCCCATCTTCACGAGCGACCACGAGCGCAGGATGTACTCTTGGATCGACGCCTTGATCCACCACATGGCGTAGGTGGCAAGACGGAAACCCTTGTCCGGCTCGAAGCGCTTGACCGCTTGCATCAGGCCGACGTTGCCTTCCGAGATCACCTCGGAGATCGGCAGACCGTAGCCGCGATAGCCCATCGCGATCTTGGCGACGAGACGGAGATGGCTTGTGACGAGCTTGTGCGCGGCGTCACGGTCGCCGTGCTCCTTCCAGCGCTTCGCCAGCATGAATTCCTGCTGCGGTTCCAGCATCGGGAACCGGCGGATTTCTTCGAGATAGCGTGTGAGTCCGCCTTCGGCGGAAATGATCGGCATAGCCGCAGCGTGGGCCATAGTAGCGCCCTCCATATGTTTTGCCCCCGGATGATCCGGCGGGCGATCTGTGTCGCCGCTCCCCGAGCCGACGACACGTCATGTTGCGACCGCTAACCCCGATCGCAGGTGCAGCATATCCAACCAACTGGGGCGAAAGGAAGTCACACTCGCGTGACGGGGCAGTGATGGTGTCGCATCCTTAAACCGTTGTTTTAACAGCGGTTTTATTGGCCAACAGGCCGTTATTCACGGCTTAGTCTTTGGTGTAAACGAGCGAGATCACCGGGCAGTTCCGAGCGGAACTCCAGTAAATCCCCCGAGGTTGGATGCTGCACCGCCAGTAAATAGGCATGGAGGGCCTGTCTTCCAAGATCCCTCAAGGCCCCCTGGGTCTCCGGGCTCAGATGGGTGGCTTTGGTCTTGAAGCCGGTCCCGTAGGTGGCATCCCCCAGCAGCGGATGGCCGATATGGGCCATATGGACGCGGATTTGGTGAGTCCGGCCGGTTTCCAGATGGCATTCGATCAGACTCGCGACCGGCTTGCCGTCCTTGCCGTTAAAGGTCTCCAGCACCTGCCAATGGGTGATCGCCTCGCGACCGGTCCGGCGCACCGCGATCTTGTCGCGCGAATGCGGATGCCGCTCGAGCGGCGCGTTGACCGTGCCCTTGCGGCCGTTGGGAACGCCCCAAACAAAGGCGAGATAGCCGCGTTGCAACGGCCCGGTGCGGCCGTGGTCGGCGAATTGTGCCGCCAGCGCTTGGTGCGCGTGGTCGTTTTTCGCGACCACCATGAGGCCGGTTGTGTCCTTGTCCAGCCGGTGCACGATGCCCGGCCGCTTCACCCCGCCGATGCCGGAAAGGCTCTCTCCGCAATGGGCGATCAGGGCGTTCACCAGCGTCCCGGTCTGGTGCCCCGCCGCTGGATGCACGACGAGGCCGGCCGGCTTGTCGATGACGATCAGCTCGTCGTCCTCGAACACCACGTTCAGCGGGATATTTTCGCCTTCCGGCTCCGCGGGCTCCGGCTCCGGCACGGCCACCACGATGGATTCGCCCGCATTGACGGGATAGCTGGGATCAACGATGGTCCGCCCGCCGATCGTCACCGCGCCGTCGAGAATGAGCGCTTTCAACCGCGTGCGGGATAGCGTGGTGCGGGCGGCGAGCACGCGGTCGATGCGCGTGCCTGCTTCCGCATCGGCAACCACGACCGTCTCGTTTTCTGCAATTCCTGCGACCATAACCTGCCTAGAACCATGAGCATTGCCGACCAGGACGAAAAGCCCCTCGACCCCGAGCAGCAGAAGATCGTCGCCAAGGTGCGATGGCTGATGCTGGTGTCCGGCTTCGCCACCGTGCTCGGCATCGCCGTCGTGATCGGCGTCATCGGTTATCGCTTTTACCGGAGCGGGGGAAGCGCGGAGCCGGCCGAGGTGACGGCGGTGCTGCCCAAGGGGGCGAAGATCACTGGAACCGCGGTCGCCGATGACCGGATCGCCGTGACCATCGAGGTTAACGGCGCAATCGAGGTCCGGACCTTCGATCTGAAGACACTCCGGCCGACCGGTCGGCTGCGTTTTGCCAACCAACCCTGAGGTTTACGGCGGGGAGGGGCTTTCCCTTGCACCGCCGCCGGAACGAGGCTAATTCAAACGCCTTGCCGGACGCTCCCTTCGTCTAGCGGTTAGGACGCGGCCCTCTCAAGGCTGAAACGGGGGTTCGATTCCCCCAGGGAGCGCCAACGATCTCAATAACTTACGGATCGTTGGCAAAAACCGTCTATTGCCCGTCAAATAAGCACCCGCGCACGTCAGCGAACGTCGCGGTCTGCTCATGACCTGAACTTCTTTCTCCATCGGTACGCACGAAGCGGTTTGCAGGCCGCAAGAGAAGTGCGTCCGGAAGAAAGAAATCATGTCCGAAAAATCCGGCGAGCGCGGCAAACGAAGCCGGAGAAGTGCCGGCTCGCATGCATCTTGGCCGGCGTCTGGCAGCCGGCACGCGGCAAGGTCACGCTCGACGGTGCGTCGCTCGACCAATGGAGCGCGGAAGCACTGACGCCGGAGGTGAACGGCGTGCTGACGCGCATTTCGGCGGATATCACGCAGGATTAGAAGTCCGGCACGTACTACGACAATTCTCGCGTCACGATGGCCGCCGAAGCGATCGCGAAACCAAAGAGCCCGAAGCTTATTCTCGGAATGCCGGTCGGGACCGTTGTCAAAACCAGCGACCGCTCGGTGCTATCGGTTTTGGTCAAACCACTCAGCGACCAAATCGTCAGGGCGTTTCCCGAGAGATAAGAATTTCAGATGGCGATCGAGAGGAAACACGCCGTTCGGAAAATGCGTTTTGTTGGCGCATTTGTGGTTGCGAATCGAAGCGTGCGCAAAGGCATCCGCATTTATGGAACGTGCTCTGGACCGGTTAGGGCAGTCGACAAGCCTGTCCGGTCGAATTGACTAGGAATTTGTGAAAAGTAGGCAAGTCAAAAGTGACCGAAGACCAAATGACTTTCCTATCCCGCCAAACTGCGGCGATGATTGCGCGGCGCGCTTCCTATCGCGAGATGACGCTCTACGCTTTCGGCGAGGCAAGTCAGCAAACCAGATTCTACGAATTCATCTGCGGTGCACCATTGAACGCGCAGGGGGTGTCTACATCAGGACACTGCGCGAACACGAGATGAGCCCGCCATCCCTTTACGAGCGATAGTTCGGTCGTTCTGATTCATGATCTGAGCCCACGCCTGTTAGCGATGGTTCAGGGCCGCGGCGGAGTTGGGTCGTGGCCACGCCCAGTTGATGCTCGGTCGCCGCCCAGCGGCAGGTGAGCACGATCCGAGAGAAGCTCGTCGCTGGTTTGAAAAGGCGCTCGCGCAAGGCATCGCCGAAGCGAAATCTAACCTAGCAAAGCTCGCCTCGCCGTCGCCGTTGTAATGATGCCCAGCCGTACGGTTTGGTTCGTCTTGAAATTCATGCGCAGTGGTTTGGTAGTGCACGCCGAGGAGAAGTTGGCGTTGTCTGGATTTGGCGAGCTGCGTTCAAATTTCTTCGCGCTCACTCAGACTGAAACAGATGTTATTCCGACTCGCGATGCCGAGTGTCGAAACGCACAAATAGTTGCCCAAGTCATCATATTGGCGACGCGAAGCTGCCACGACAACTGGGCGATTATGTGGCTATGCGATCAAAAAACCTTGCATACCCTTTATGCAAAAAGACTTATACACTGAAAGAACGAATTGAACTTGTAGCTAGTCGTGTGTTTGCAGAGTTTCGGGGAGCTCGCTCGTGTCGATTCAAACGAGCTTGAATTGTTCCCGACCGTTGCCGCGGTACACCCTGCCGTTCGTCACAGTCGCGGCGGCAGGCATGGGAAGCTTCGTTGCTCCTTCCGTCAGTATCGGAACTCACAACCTCTTCCTGTTCTTTGCCGCCATTGTCATCACCGCCTGGTATGCTGGTGCCGGTCCCGGCTGGCTCTCGGTCGCCTTGTCGGCATTTACCGCCAACTCACTTATTGAGTCTCCGGCTCCCCACTTTGAATTCGGAGCCGAGGGCCTGTCATGGTTCGTTTCGTTCGCTTTGTGCGGGGCGGTGACGATAGCGACCAGCTTGCGGCGGCGGCGGATGGAGGAAGCATTGCGCCGCACGCGCGACGATCTGGAAGATCGGGTGCGCGAGCGTACGCGCGAGCTCACGCAGCTCCACGAAAGGCTGATAACGGAAATGACTCAGCGCATCGGCGCGGAAACCGCCTTGCGCCAAACGCAGTGTGAGCTTGCGCGCGCTAGCCGCCTGATGACGGTTGCGGAGTTCACGACCACAATTGCGCACCAGATCAATCAGCCGCTGACCGCTGTGGTTGCCAATGGTGAAGCCGCCCAAAATTGGCTGCGGCACTCTCCGCCAGTGCTTCCAGAGGCTGTGGAATCGATTGAGGCCGCGGTAAAGGAAGCTGTGCATGCCGCGGAAATCATCGCGCGGATACGCGGTCTGGTAACGAAATCAGCGCCGCGGCAAACGAGCATCGCGGTGAATGAACTCATCGGCGAAGTCCTGACGTTCGCGGGGCCGGACCTCGCCAAGCGCCAAGTTGTCACGGAATGCCGCCTGGCTGCTGCGCTTCCGCCCGTCATCGGTGACCGGGTGCAACTCCAACAGGTGCTCCTGAACGTGGTCAATAACGCGTCTGACGCCATGTCGGGGATCGCAGACCGCAAGCGCGAGCTCATAATAGAGACCGATGTCCAAGACGACGGCATGATTTCGATTGTTGTCTCTGATTCCGGGCATGGAATCTGCGCAATGGATCCGAGCAGGATTTTCCAGCCCTTCTACTCGACGAAAGAAGGCGGCATGGGGATTGGTCTGTCCGTCTGCCGGACGATCGTCGAGCAACATGGAGGCTCGATCCGTGCGATGCCGCGGCAGCCTCATGGTGCGATCTTGAAGATTGATCTGCCTGTGGTGTGAGTTGTGACCGAGATTGGTTGCATGGTGTTCATTGTGGACGACGATGCGCAGTTACGCGCTGCGTTGATGAATTTATGCAAGTCGGTGGACTTGCCGGTGCAGGCCTTCGCCTCAGCGCACGAATTTATGAATGCGAGTCGGCCGGACGGGCCGTCTTGTCTCATCCTGGACGTTCGATTTCCCGGTGCGGAGCCAAGCGGTCTGGAATTCCAGCGCACGCTCGCGGCGGCCGGCACAGCCCTCCCGATCATCTTCATTACGGGACATGGCGACGTCCCAATGTGTGTGCAGGCCATGAAGGCGGGAGCCGTTGAATTTCTGGTCAAGCCGGTGCGCGAACAGGAACTGCTTGATGCCGTGCAAAAGGCTCTCGAGCGGGACCGAGATCGGCGGCGCGAGCAGGAAGTTCAGGCTTTGATAAGAGGCCGATATGAATCGTTGACCGCGCGTGAGCGCGAAATCATGCGTCTTGTGACCTACGGTCGTCTCAACAAGCAGATTTCGGCCGAGCTTGGCCTGAGCGAGGTGACCGTAAAGGCGCATCGCGGTCACATCATGGAAAAGATGCATGCCAGCTCACTCGCGCAATTGGTGCGTATGAGCGACCAGCTCGCGCTGAACTCTCATGGCGCCGGCTCAGAGGCAATCGAGGGATGAATGATCATGCCAAGTCGCGGTCAGCAGCGGCCGTACACATCGTCCATGCGGACGATGTCGTCCTCGCCGGTGTAAGATCCGACCTGAACCTCGATGAGTTCCAGCGGGATTTTCCCCGGATTGGCGAGCCGGTGGACAGCTCCCACGGGGAGATAGACCGCCTCGTTTTCACACACGATCGCGGCTTTTTGGTCCACCTGCACCTCAGCCGTTCCATGCACCACAATCCAATGCTCCGCGCGGTGAAAATGCTTCTGCAACGAGAGGCGGCCTCCGGGCTTCACGCAGATGCGCTTGACCTGGAAGCGCGAGCCAATATCGATGCGCTGATACCATCCCCAAGGGCGGTAGATGCGCATATGCGCGTCGGCTTCTGAGCAGCCCTTCTTTCGCATTGACGCGAGGAGGTCTTTGACTTCGGCCGAGTGTGAGCGCGTTGTGACAAGCACGGCATCAGGCTCAGTAACGACCACAACATCGTTCATGCCGACAACTGCCGTCAGCATGTGCTCAGATCGAACCAGGCTGTTGTGCGTCGCGGCGATCTCCACGTTGCCGCGCAGCGTGTTGCCATTTTCGTCACGTGGCGAAGCCTCCCATAACGTATCCCAGCTTCCGATATCGGACCACGGATAACGCACTGGCAATACGGCCGCGCGTTTTGTCCTCTCCATCACGGCGTAGTCGATTGATATCGTTGGCGCAGCTTTGAAGGCTTCAGCGTCAAGGCGGACGAAATCGAGGTCGCGTTGCGCATGTTCGACCGCCTCTCGCGCCGCAGCCAGGATCTGCGGCGCGTGTAGCTCGAGCTCTTCGAGCATCACGTCGGCACGAAACGCGAAATTGCCTGAATTCCAGAGGTATCCGGACTCGATGTAGTTCTGAGCGAGCATGGTATTCGGCTTCTCGATAAACCGGTCGATCGCGAACGCGTCCGTACGATCGATCGGCTGGCCCGGCCGGATGTAGCCGAACCCGGCCGCAGGCTCGGTCGGAATAACACCCAGCGCCATAATGTAACCCTTGCGAGCGACAGCGGCGGCAGCATCGACGCATGCACAAAACGAGACTTCGTCGCCGATCACATGATCCGCGGCAAGGATCAGCATGACGGCGCTCGGGTCTTTTCTGGCAACGTGGACGGTAGCCGCCGCGATGGCGGCCGCGGAATCGCGTCGCTCGGGCTCGAGCATGATATCGGCCACAAGCGAGAGGTCTGCGAGCTGCTCGGCCACGACAAAGCGATGCTCGTTATTTGCGAGGACAAGCGGTCGGCCGAACAAGGTAGACCCGGAGACCCTGCGCACCGCGGCTTGAAATGTCGAGCAGTCACCGATGAGCGATATGAATTGCTTCGGCCTGCTGGCGCGCGAGGTTGGCCACAGACGCGCGCCCGCGCCGCCACACAGCACGACAGGAACAACTTCGCCGCCCGGGTGTTTGGCAGCCAGCGATTGCTCGAGCGGTGAGGCGGTGGGGACGCCGCTGGTCGGTTGGACATAATTCATGTCAGCCTCTCGAATTGCATCGTGCGCTCGGGTTTTCTCATTCGACGGTGACGGACTTCGCGAGATTGCGAGGCTGATCGACGTCTTTCCCCATCAGCGCAGCGACTCTGTAGGCCAGTAGCTGCACCGGAACGGCGTAGACGATCGGCGATACGATCGAATGCGTGTCAGCCATGACAAAAGTCGCGAGCGTGTCCAGCCCGATTGCTTCTGCTCCACAGGCGTCAGTAATGAGAACGATCTTTCCTCCGCGGGCGGCGACCTCCTGCATGTTCGCGGCGGTTTTTTCGAAGCAGGCATCTTTCGGCGCGATGACGATCACGGGCCGTGCGCTGTCGATAAGCGCGATCGGCCCGTGCTTCAGTTCGCCTGCCGCGTATCCTTCCGCGTGAATATAAGAGAGCTCCTTGAGCTTCAGTGCTCCTTCCATCGCGAGAGGATAAGAGGTGCCGCGGCCGACATAGATGACGCTCGGGACATTGGCGATCTCCTGGGCAATCTGCTCGACCTGAAACGCGTTTTCCAGTGTGGCTGCCACCAGCCGGGGGACTTCAATCAGCTCCCTCACGATCGTTTTTTCGTCGCTCTCGCCAAGGGCGCCGCGAACTCGTGCGGCCTGCAAGGCTAGGCAGAGCAGCACGGCGAGTTGGCATGTGAAGGCTTTTGTCGAGGCCACGGCTATTTCCGGTCCGGCGAAAGTCGGGCAGACAATCGTGCTCTCTCGCGCGATGGAGGACGTCGGCACGTTTACGACCGCGAGAGCCGTTTCGCCGAAGCTCTTTGCGTATCGGAGGGATGCCAGCGTGTCTGCGGTCTCTCCGGATTGCGAAACGACCATCATCAGCGCGCTCAGATCGAGCGGGGCCTCGCGATAGCGAAACTCGGACCCGAATTCGACCTGAACGGCCAGGTGTGCGAGGCGTTCAAACCAGTATTTGGCGACCAGGCCGGCAAAGTAAGCCGTGCCGCATGCCGCGATCGAAATGCGCGTGATCGACCGCCAGTCGATGGCCGTGTCGTGGAAGTTCGCGATCAGGCCGGTGCGGAGGTCCACATAATGTTCGAGTGTGCGCTGGATCGCCTCCGGCTGTTCGTGGATCTCCTTCTCCATAAAGTGCCGATAGTTGCCGCGATCATTGCGAACGCCGCTTGTCGGGATCCAACTGACCGGGCGTTTCGCAATGCGGCCGGCGGCGTCGCGAATCTCAACGTCGCCTCGCGATACGATCGTCCAGTCGCCGTCTTCGAGGTAGATGATCCGGTTGGTCAGCGGTGCAAGCGCCAGCGCATCCGAACCGAGATAGTTCTCGCCGTCGCCCAGGCCGATCGCGAGAGGTGGTCCATGCCGCGCGCCGATGAGGAGATTGTTCTCGCCGGCGAACAGGAAGGCGAGTGCGTAGGCTCCGCGGAGGCGCGGAAGAATGGTCGCCACGGCATCTGCTGGAGATTTTCCTTTGTTCATTTCCTCCGTCACGAGCCGCGCGACAACCTCGGTATCAGTCTCAGTCTCGAAGCGCACACCGTTGGCCTGAAGCTCGCTCTTTAGCGCGCGAAAATTCTCGATGATGCCGTTGTGGACGACGGCGAGCTTTTCCGTCGCGTGTGGATGCGCATTGGTTTCGGTCGGGCTGCCGTGCGTTGCCCATCGCGTATGTCCGATGCCGATTGCCCCCGACAGTGGCGCCTGGGACAGGCAGAGCTCAAGATTGAGCAGCTTGCCGGCGGCACGCCGACGCTGGATGCACCCGTTTTCAAGCGTTGCCACGCCGGCGGAATCATAGCCGCGGTATTCGAGCCGGCGCAGGGCCTCGATGATCTGGTCCGCCACTGCCGCTTTGCCGAGCATCCCGATGATACCGCACATGTGTTCCACCCTTGCACGCCTTCGTCATGATCAGTACGTGCGTTAACGAGGAGTAGATCTCATTGCGTTCGCTTTTTTGCTGCACGCGCTTTTGGATTTTTGGATTCTCGTCTTGCATCATTGGTCTGGGGATTGAGCGCCCCAGTGCGCTGGCCGGTGCCATGCGGGGATCACGATGCCGGCCGGAGTTGAATTCGCGAACGATCAGCGCCGGCGCTAAGTTATCATGGCGTCGGCAAGCGCCGTATTCCTCTGTCGAGGCCGTCCGTTTTCGCCGGCACGTCTACTCATATCGAAGTAGCGTCCGATCAAAATGGCAAGCGGCACGTGGTCGTCCCTTTGATAGATGAAGCGTATGCCCTCTCGCGCTTCATTGCGGAAGGCGGCGATCCGGCTGACCCTGGACGCCCTGTACTTCACCGGCGCTTTTCGCGTGCTGCGCGGGCGCTGCGGCGGAGTTGGTGTCATTCTGACGCTGCATCGCGTACGACCATCACGCCAGGATGCGTTCCAGCCCAACCGCTCGCTCGAGATCACCCCGGAGTTTCTCGAAGCGGTGATACGTGAGTTTCGACGTCAGGGTCTGGAGTTCATCAGCCTCGATGAAATGCACCGTCGCTTGTGCGAGGGGTGCTTCCTCAATCGCTTCGCCTGCATCACGTTTGATGACGGCTATCGCGACAATCTCGAATACGCCTATCCGATCTTGCGGCATCACCAGGTTCCTTTCGCGATATTCGTCGTGTCCGATTTCGCTGATTGGTGCGGCCATCTGTGGTGGATTACGCTGGAAAGCGTCGTGTCTGAAAATGATCACACGACCATCACGATTGAAGGGGTGCCGCAGACCTTTGCCTGTCGGAGCGTCGCGGAAAAAGACGCAACTGTGCGTGCCATCCATCAAATCGTGTCCAGACTTCCTTACGAGGCGGAGGTGCGGATGCTCGCCGAACTCGCCGCAATGATGGGCATCGATACGGCAGCGGATTGCTCGGCGGCCTGCATGAACTGGAAGGAACTCTCGCGGCTCACGGCTGATCCGCTCGTCACGATCGGGGCGCATACCGTGAGCCACCCCCGTTTGCGGAAACTGACACTTGCGGCGGCCTGGCGCGAAATGGAGGCGAGCGTCGCCCGCATTGAAAGTATGCTGGGTATCCGGCCACGGCATTTTGCCTATCCGTTCGGGGATGCGTCGGCGGTGGGACTTCGGGAGTTCGGGTATGCGGCCGAGCTCGGGTTCAAGACAGCCCTGACGACGCGACCCGGTGTACTCTCGGGTGGCGACCGCAACCAATTTACTTCGCTCCCGCGCATCTCGGTCAACGGCGACTACCAGCGGCTCCGCCATCTTCGGGTGCTTGAAGCCGGCGCATCCACGCTCGCTTGGAACGGTATTCGATGGCTAAAGGGGGCTTCCGCCCGATAGGAGAATTTGGCTCAAGCGCCGGTTATCGCGCCGCGGTGTTTGCATCAAGCGCATGGAGCCGTGCTCCGAGCTCGTATGCGAGCACATTCACATGCGTCGTGATGCAACCCCAATGTCCACCCGGCAGATTGACGACCTCAACGTTAGGCCCGAGGTGGCGCAGATCGTTTCCGTCATTCTCGGCGGCGAAGTAGACAACCGGAAGCTCGGTCTTCGACGGCATATGTTTCCGGAACAGCCGATTGTAAACCCGGGCCATCTCTTGCTCGCGGCGCCGCGTTTGTGCTGGAAGCTTCGTGAGATCGCGTCCATCGACATTGATGGACCGCCGTGGGGAGCCGACCAGCTTGGCCATGACATGACGCAGCAGGATGGGGTCGCGCCGATACACCTGTAGATTGGCTGTTTGGCGCCATATCAGGTCGACGGTCGCAGCAAGCTTCGGAGCTTGTTGCTCCCAGGTCGGGCTGATCGTCTCCAGGCCTTTTGTCAGGACTCGGAAGAATCGTCGCGCTGCGGGCCGGAAGTTGAGCGTCGGAGCATCGATCAGGAACACGGCATCCACCTGGCGTCCTGCTTCAACAAGCATTTTCGCGAGGTTGAGTGCCACCATGCCCCCGTTGCAATAGCCTGCGAGTCGAAATGGACCCTCGGGTTGCGTCTCGAGAAAGAGGCGCAGGCGATCGAAAGCCATCGCCTCGAACGATTCCGGAATGAGTTCGGGGCCGATGCCATGCGGGGCAACCGAGATGAATGGTTGATCCGGCCCCAGAAGCTGCGCGATGCGCCGGGTATAGTAGCCCCCATCGTAATCGCCATGGAAGAAGAACAGGGGCGGGCGGGCATTTCCAACTTGGATATGGACGAGCGGGCGTGCCTGCGTGTGATCTCCCTCTCTCAGGCCGGCGGCAAATTGTGCGATCGTCGAACGGTCGATAAACGTTGAGCTGGAAACGCTGCATCCGACAATTTTCTCGACTTCCAGGAGCATCTGCATCGCCATTAGCGAGTCGCCGCCTTTCTCGAAAAAGTCATCGTCGATGCCAATTGATTCTGATTTCAGCATTTCGCGCCAAAGCTGTAGCAGAGCGTTCTCCAGCCCATTTTCGACGGCTCGTCGGGGAACGGCAGCAACGCCGGACGATTTCTCTTTCACTGCGAGTTGCTGATGCAATTGGCTGCGCTGGACCTTGCCGGTGGGACCTTTCGGAATGGCATCAACAACCAGGATCCGTCGCGGAATCTTGAAAGCAGCCAGACGCTGTCGCAGGAACGTCTGTAGCTCGTCAGGCGTGGTTTGTGCGCCCTGCACCAGGACGACCGCCGCCGCGACCTCCTGCCCCAATGTGGGATGCGGGAACCCGAAGGTCGCCGCCTCGCTGACGTCGGGATGTGCGAGCAGAGCCTGATCGACTTCGAGCGGCGCGAACTTTTCACCGCCGCGGTTGATCTGCTCCTTCAGCCGTCCTGTGAGAACAAGATAGCCTTCGGTATCAAAACGTCCCTGATCTCCGGTGCGGAACCACCCATCGGTGAAGGCGCTGGCATTTGCCTGGGGGTTGGCCTCGTAGCCACTCGTGATGCTTGGACCTCGAATCACCACCTCGCCGGTCTCGCCCTGGTCGAGCAGGCGGCCTGCCTCGTCCATGACTGCGACATCAGGGCCGGCGGCAACTCCGACGGTGCCCCGCTTTTGCCGCCCGGGTCCAAGCGGATTGCATGTCATCTGGTGTGCCGCCTCAGTCATGCTGTAGGCCTCGAGAACGGGCGCGGCGAAAGTGTTCGTGAGCTGATCAAAAAGCTGCGCCGGAAGCGGGGCTGACGAGGAGCGCACAAAGCGGAGCGGATAACGCTTGATCACGTCGCCGTGGGCTTTGGCTTCGCTGACAACCATTCGATGCATCGTCGGTACGGCCGTGTACCAGGTTGGCCGCGTGGTCTCCATCCAGCGCATGAACTTGCCAGGCTGAAGACTTGGCGGGCAGACAGTCGATCCGCCAGCTCCCAAGGGCGCCAGAAGTCCACCCATCAAGCCGTGGATATGAAAGAGCGGCATCAGGTTGAGACATCGGTCGGACGAGGAAAGCTCCAGCGTCCTCGCCATGTTGGCCGCCGATGCGACGAGGTTCCTGTGTCGCAGTGGCACGAGCTTCGGTTTCGATGTGGTTCCAGAGGTGTAGAGATAGAGCGCCACTGTATTGGCGCCCAAGGGGCCATCCGTCGCGTGTGTGTCCGCTTGCGACAAGTCCAGCGTAAAGCGCCCGGGACTACCGATCTCCTTCACGCATTCGAGGATGGGAATTCCGAGCCGGGTGGCCACTTCTTCTGCGGCGGGGGCTACACCCTTCCGCGTGATCAGAGCCTTGGTGCCGAGGTCGCGCAGATAGAACTCATACTCATCTGCTGTGTATGCGGTGTTGAGCGGCGCACAGCCGGCACAACTTGCGATGCTGACAAATGCCGCAGCGAGCGTTGGACCGTTCGGCAGAGCGAGCGCCACTCGATCATCCGGTCCGATGCCGACGCTTCGAAGCGCGGCGCGTGTCACCATCATTTGTTGCAGAAGCTGTTGCCACGTCATCGCTCTTCCGTCAGCGGAGACGATGCAGGGGGCAACTGACCGGTCGTGCGACGCGATGCAAAGAAGCTTCCCCAGGGTCTGGTCTGAGTCGAGAGCCATCGACCCGTGCCGCCCGTCACCTGCGACATCTGCTGTGTGCGATCGCATCACACACTCCTGAGCTGTTTGCGGGCGGACTTTCCCATGCTGCGCACACAATCCCGCCGCGAGAATTTGCAGCTGCGCGCAGGCGAGAAGCCAAGGATATGCGGCACACCAAACAGGGAAAGGACGTTATAGAAGTACTCCGGAAGAGGTGGGGAAGGGCAGCGAGGTACTTCCAGCCGCTTAATGCTCGGGGCTGGTGACAGCGATTGCACTTACGCAGCGATCGCGGCATGGCGCAGCACCCGCTGATAGATCGACATCAAACGTGCGTGGTTCTGATCAACGGTATAGTTCAACTCGAACGCTGCCCGAGCTCGCTTGCGCATCTGCTGAAGGCGAACCAGATCGGCAAAAAGACGGCGGACCTTGTCGGCGAGATCATCTGCATCGCCGGTTTCGAAGTGGAGGCCGTTTTCCCCGTCAGCGACGATCTCGCCAAGGCCGCCGATCTTGGCTGCAAGAACGGGCGTTCCTTTGGCAAAAGCCTCGGCAACCACCCGCCCGAAAGTCTCGAAGCATTCGGATGGAACGATCAAAAATTCCGCGCGACCGAGAAGATCGTACACGGCCTCTTGCGCGCGCTCGCCAAGGACTTGAATGTGCGGGTTGCCGGCTGCCGCAGCTTCGACGGCTGCAGCCATGGGACCGGCGCCGACGATCTTCAGTGACCGCGAAAGTCCTGGACTTCGCCAAGCTTGAAGGAGCGTCAGCAAGCCCTTCTCCGCCGAGAACCGGCCGACATAAAGGCAGTATCCTCCGCCCCCCGGTCCTTCCCCCGGATCGGGATAGATGAAATTCGGCTTCACGACGATGCGGTTTGCGTCGAGCCCCCCTTCGATGAGTTTGGCACGGCTCGCGTGGCTGAGCGCGATGTAAGTATCGATCGCATGGTGCCAAGTGCCGAGCATCTTGTGCGTGCCGATCATCGCCGCAACTGCCGCGCTCGCCATGCGGCTTCCTCGGTAGCATCGCTTCACCACGCCGCGCCACGGCACCAGTTTGCCCAGACACTCTTCACAGATTCCGCCGTTCACGAAGAGGACCGCGTTGCAGCAGAACCATCGATAGTTGTGCAGTGTTTGGATGACGGCCACGTGCTCGCGGCGGGCGGCGAGATAGGCCGCGGGGGAGATCAATGGAAACGTGTTGTGAAAATGCGCGATATGTGGCCGGACTTCGCGAAAGAGCGTGCGTAGTTCGCGATAGGCGGGAGCGCTCCAGAGCGTTCGCGACGCGAGCTCCATGTGCGACATGCCGTGAATTTCGTCATTCGAGACCGTGTATGGAATGACATGGTGGCCATATGCCTTGAGCATGGCCATCTCGGCCGCGACGCAACGGTCTTCGCCACCGCTCTGTTGATAAGCATTGTGTGCGACGACGACCCGCAGCCTCTCGAACGGCTGTCGTTCGCCGACCTGCGGGCACGGGGCCGAGGATGTAACGAGCGCGCTCATGAATACACGATCGGCTTGGCGGAAGCGGCGAATGTCGGAAAACGCAGCGTTCCCACTCCGCACACTTCTCCATTGGTGAGCGCGGAGGTTTCATGATGTCGATCGGTCAGGAAGCGCATGACGTCGTCCAGGCGCCCCCAGGCTTGGCAGCCCTCGATTTCCCAGGAATGCGCCCAAAGGTGAAACACACCGCCGTGCCGCCGTGCTTCCGCGAAAATGATACGGCTCAGTTCCGGCCAATCGGCCGCGCGGCCATGCGCCAAGTAGCGCCATAGGTTCTGGAACGAGCCGCGCTTCGCAATATTCTGGAGGTAGGACCGCGTGCTATGCGACCAGGCTTGCACGCTTGTCGGCATCGAGAGCAGTGCACCTTCTTGCCGTGGCCAGTCCAGCGACAGCAGCTCGACTGTGCGGACGGCACGATAGCCCGCCTGCTCGATCATCCGCAGATGCCGTCCGGAATAGCGTCCACTCGGCGGGCAGAACAGGGAGCAGGGCTTGCCGGTGATGTCTTCGAGCCACTTCCTGGCGCCGAATATTTCCTCATGTGCCCGCCGATCGTGGGCCTGTGTCAGCACCACATGACTGAGCGTGTGGGCCCCCACTTCGAATGTCTGGCTCAGTTCTCGGATTTGCGCCGCGGACATTGTTCCGCATTCGGCCGTCCGCGAAACATAAAAGGTGCCGCGCAGATGGTGTCGCGACATCATGTCCGCGATGCGTAAATCGAGCGGATGGCCATCGTCCCAGCTCAAGGTTACGCACATTGCTGGATGCATGGACGCTCCTATGAGCCGGCCTCGCCCGCCAATTCGGCCGCGCGCGGCCGGCGGTAGAAGCTGTAGGTGTGGCGATGCGGTGTTGAGGTCACGAACTCCGATGCACGCAGTGGCGGAAAGATGAAGGGGCGGAACCCGCGCAGGCATTCCCATGTCGACAACGGACACGGGTTCAATCGTTCGCAATCATCCCAGCCGACAATGAGGATGCCATCCTCGCGCAGACTCTCGCGGCATGCCGAGAATGCAGCCTCAATTTCGGTGCGGTCGTTGAGACCCCAGCCGTACACACCATTGCATATGACGAGATCTAGCGTCTGCGCCGGGAAATACCGGCTGAGATGTTGAAGAGGAGCCTCAATGTGACGCTTTGCACCGTATCGCCGCTTCCACGGCGAACTGTCGATCGTTGAGTAATTCTTTCGAAGTTCAAAGCGTCTGTTGTATCCCCTGGTGCACCAGGAGCAGCCAACGAACAAAACGTTTTGATAGTCGTCGCCGCGAAGAAAATACGGGAAGATCACCTCTTCCAGAATGCGCCGATCCTCGTTGTCGAGATAAGAATCAACTCCGGCAAAATATTTGAACTCTGCCAATAACAGCTGTCGAATGCGGCGCGCTGCTTCTCCTGCCTGGGAGAGGCTCCAGTCCTGACTCTGCCACCATCCTCCTGACCCTGGCTGCCGATTTCCGCGGGATGCTTCCTGCGTGCGGGCTGTCACCCCGTCGGTTCCAGCGATGTTCCGATCGCCCGTAGCCGCCAACGGCTTGCGGTAAAATAGAAAGCGATGACGATAGGACGTGTCGGTCAGATAGTCTGATGTTCGCAGAGGATGAAACACATAGGGTTCAAAGGTGCGCAATGCGGCGCTTTTCTCGAGAGCATAGGGCCGACGCTCCTGCACACCGTCGACGCCAATGATTAGGACGCCATCGGGACGTAGCGCTTCGTGGCATCCGCGAACGGCCTGCTCCACGGCCGTCGCGTCGTCGAGGCCCCAGCCAAAGACGCCATTGCAGACGATCAGGTCGAGAGTCTCTCGTTGAAAATAGTGCGAGATGTTCTGCAGACCATCGACGATATGCTGCTTCGAGCCGAATTTCCGCATCGCCGGATCGACGTCGATCGTCCAATAGTTTTTCTCGTCGAACCACGCGTTGTAACCCTGCGTGTACCAATCACATCCGACAAAAAGGATGTCCTTGCATTCTCGATCCCGGATGAAACGCGGAAGGACAATCTGTTCCAGCACGCGCCGATCCTCGTTCCGCAAAAACGAAGGCATGCCCAGCACTCTTTTCGCGTCTCGCAGGATGCGGCGGGCGAGCCGCGGCACCAGCCGCCGCTGCGGCATCTTTTCCGGCATCGCGTCCCGCAGCACGGCACCCGAAGCCGGCGCGTCGCCCTTAAATGTGTCGCTCATGACGTGCCTCAATGATCGGCAGATTTCCGCAGCCGGTCGCCGCGGCCGTTGGATACGGCTTGGAACAAACAGTATTTCCGGCCGAATGGTTTTCTTCCTGGATCTCTCGCTCCATCCGCTGGAGAATCGTGTTCATTCGCCGCAGGGTCATGTTTTGCTTGAGCAACTGCCACAATCCGAGGTGCCTATAGATTGGTGCCGGCTCTGTCAGATGTGCCCGCGCACAGCGGTCGAGTTCGGCAAGAAACGCTGTTTTGCCCGCATACGTTGGTTCGGCGGCAAGAGCGGCGCGCAGGATACCCTCAACAAAGAACCGGCGCTGTCGCAAGCGGTTCTGCCTGCCCCATGTCTCCAAAAGCGTCTCGCCTTCGTGGGAGAGAAGATGGGCCAAGTCGTGCGTGGCCAACTCTCGCCGGCAACGCGTCTCGGCGTAGGCCGCGCATTCGGATTTTGGGCCGCAGTCGACGAGGGACAGCGTCTGCGTCTGCTCGTCACAAAGAATGTTCGCGAAATTCAAGTCGCCGTGAGACAGCCCGGCCGTCCACAAGTTGATCATGGCAGCGGCAAGGGCCGGGGCGGCCGGATGCTCGATCTCCTTTGTCGAGATCCTCTCGTATAGACATGCAGTGAGCTTTCGCCCCGGCGCCTGCGTCATCACCAATGCAAGCGGCTCATTGGAAACGAGAACAGGCGCGGGAATGCAGATCGTCCAGCCATGAAAGACACGCCCATTGAGAGCGGCATGGACGCGGCCAAGCGACTCGTACTGCGCGTGAATTTCCCTGACATCCAGGTTTCGGTCAGACCTGTAAAGTTTGATGATGTACGCGGCGCCGGTTTCGCTGCTGGATTTGTCGAGTGTTGCAGTAAAGATGTGACCCTGGCAGCCGTCGAGATCCAGGACCTGCACTTTCAAAGGATCGACGCTCGGCGCCAACCGGCGGAGCACCGGAACGATTTTCTCCATGCTGGTGGCGTAGGCTATTGCCTGCTCCGCGCTCCGCAGTACGGCAAGCAACGCAGCCCAGCGAATGACGAGACGGACAAGACAGCCGATCAGAATGCCATAGGCCGCGCCGATAATGCCCAGGTCAAAAACCAGCGGCCAGACGAGCAGCCCAATCAGGGTTGTTTCAAGCGCGGCGATGATGCAGTTCGTCCGGGCGTGCCCCATGCCCGCAAGCGCTGTCGCGGCCGGCATGCCGAGGCCGTAGATTAGCTGGCCGAGGGCGAAAATAGCGACGACGTGACCGTAGCCCACGTAGTCGCTCGCCGGATAGAGCAAAGCCAGAACGTCGTCGCCCCAAAACAGGATCACCAGAAAAAATACAGCGAGAATCGCGCCAAGCTGTGCCGCATCTGCAATTGACTCGCGCAGCAGCCGCGCGCTGCCGCCTTGTTGAAATGCGTGGGCCGCTTTCGCCCAAAGCACGTTGCTGATGCCGAGGATGATCGGGTTGGCAAACAACGCGATGCTCAGGCAAGCGGTGTAAACACCGGTCGCTGCCGCGCCGACCGCAAGCGCCACCAGCCATAACGTCATTTGCGACTGCAGCGCACCGAGGAGTTGATTGGCGAACAGCCACTTGCCGACGGTCCAACTGTCAACCAGTGTTTTCGAAAAGCCGTCGAACGCAAATTGAATTCGATCGCGAACGAGCCAGAACCAGATCAGGACAGCGGTCGCGCAGGAAAAACCAAGAGCAGCGAGCGCAGAGGCGCTGTTCATCTGCCCGGTCTGGGCGAGCCATCCGAGTACGCCGAGCTGCAGGATGACGATCGCACTGTCGAGGCCCAGCGCTTCGATGTTCCGCAGACTGGCGAAGGAGAATCTGCGGGCGAACTCGCGGCAAACGACGAAAGGCGCAGCGCTCGCCAGCGCCCACGCAATCGGCGTCGCGTGCCGATGACCGCCCCAGACGAGCGCCGTGACGCCGACGATGCCGATTGCGACAATCGCGCATGCGGACAGGAGACCGCTTAAAAGCAGCGCTTGGCCGGCCTGCGCGGCCGCCACCGTTGGCTCGCGACTTCTTCGTAAAGTGAAGGGAAGCGATACCAGCGACTCCTGCGCGTTGGTCACCCATATCAGGATCGCGCCCGAAAGAGCATATGTTCCGAGCTGGCTCGGAAGGGTGTTGCGGCCGATCAGCACGGTTGTCAAAAAGCTCGCTCCACTGACGAGGGCTTGGTCGATGAGTGCCAGCACCTGCGGATGCATGGCCAGGCGCACGAACTTTGCGGCCACACGGCCGATCAGTCCCCGGGCCGTGCGATCATTGAAAGCGGCGGAGAACGTTGGTCTCGCCGAGGAATCCGCCACAGTTCGTCTCCTCAAGCGGGTACAATCGGGGCAGTCACTGAGATCCGACTGCTTGTGTGCGGACCGTCGATCGCGACCTTGCCTGTCGTGAACGGGTCGGTGAGGTTTTCGCCGCAGAACATCTGGGCACCGGGCATTTACTTTTGGCCGACGGTATCGGCGTGGGGCGGCCCGATCCGAAAGGCGCGGGCCACAAGCTCGCGGATCGTAAGTAAGGCAAAGCCCGGTACGATATAGGCGTAGCGTCGCCACAGTCGGCGTGGCTCTGTTGCCAGGCGGAAAAGCCATTCCAGGCCGCTGCGCTGCATCCACAACGGGGCTTGCCGCTTTGTGCCCGCGAGGAAGTCAAACGCTGCTCCGACGCCGATCATGACAGGCGCATCAATCCGGCCAATATGATCCGCCATCCAGAATTCCTGCTTGGGGGTGCTGAGCCCCACCCATACGATGTCGGGACACACCGCATTGATCTGCGCGACCGCGGCGTTGTCCTCCGGCGGCGTCAACTCGCGGAATGGGGGCGCGAGCGTGCCGACAATGGTCACACCGGGATAGGCGGCTTCCATCGCTTGTTTGAGTTTCTCGGCAAGACCCGGCGGTCCGCCATAGTAGAAATGCCGATAGCCGCGCCCAGGTGAAATCGATGTCAACGCGCGCATCAGGTCGGGTCCATACACACGCTCGACCGGAGCTTTGCGGACGAGTCGGGAAAACCAGACCAACGACATGCCATCGGCGGTGACCATTCCGGCCTGGTTCAAAATGTCTCGGAGGCGCTCGTCGAGCCGGCTCTCCATCACGCCGTGCGCGCCGGTAATGCAGACGTAGTGCTGTGTCCGCCAGCAAATCCACTGCTCAACCAGTGTCATGGCCTCGCGCGGAGTCACAACGCTCACGCCGACGCCAAGCACGTCGATCCGCCGATCCTGCGTCGCCTGAGCCGTATTCATGGCCCGCTTCTCCACACCAGCTTCTTCGCCTCGGTCGAGTTGGAGAGCAGTGCGTCGAAATAGGCGATAGTTCTGATTAGTCCCTCTTCCAGGGAAACAGTGGGGGCCCAGTGGAGAATCTGTTTGGCACGCGTGATGTCGGGGCACCGCTGGCGCGGGTCATCGATTGGGAGCGGCCTCAATTCGAGTTTTGACGAAGAGTTTGTCAGCGCGACGATCGTCTCGGCGAGCTCGGCGATTGGAATTTCGTTCGGATTTCCCAGATTGATCGGGCCGTCGAGGTCTCCGTCGACATTCATGAGCCGCGCCAAGCCGTCGATCAGGTCGTCGACGTAGCAGAAGGCCCGTGTCTGCCTGCCCGAGCCAAAGATCGTGATCGGCTGATTTTGCAGCGCCTGGATGATGAAGCTGGACACGACGCGCCCGTCCTGCGGATGCATGTTCGGTCCATAGGTGTTGAATATTCGCGCGACTCTGATCATAAGGCGGTGCTGTCGGCGATAATCGTAGAACAGCGTCTCGGCACAGCGCTTGCCTTCGTCATAGCAAGCCCTCGGACCCGCAAGATTCACGAGTCCTCGGTAGGTTTCCGGCTGCGGATGCATATCCGGATCGCCATACACTTCGCTGGTTGAAGCTTGCAGAATGCGCGCACGTACTCGCTTCGCGAGCCCAAGCATATTGATCGCGCCGAGGACGTTCGCCTTCGTGGTCTGGACCGGATCGAACTGGTAGTGCACCGGCGACGCCGGGCAGGCGAGATTGTAAATCTCATCGACCTCGACATAGAGCGGAAATGTGATGTCGTGACGTATCACCTCGAAGCCGGCTGTGCCGACGAGAGGTTCGATATTCATCCGGCTGCCGGTGAAGTAATTGTCGACGCAGAGCACTTCGCAGTCCTGCTTCAGCAGGCGTGCGCACAAATGCGAACCGAGAAAGCCTGCTCCGCCGGTGACGAGAACGCGCTTCTGCATGATGCCTCTCCTGCGCCGAATTTCAGGAGGCAAATACTGTTGGAAGGCACTCCTGTTGAGAATTGCGCATTCGGGCCTGATATGAATTCGTGGCATGAGACCAAAGGGAGTAGCGCCCCAGCGGGCGGACGTACTCCGATCGAGCGAGGGCAAGCGCTTTATTTCCGAAGGTGATCGCGATCACCGGGAGCTATCATTCCAACCGAGTCCGAAGCGACGTCTGCATATCTTGCGTGGGCGTTGCGTTCGCGCCCACATGCGCTGCGAAGGAGTTTGCATGCGACGTGGAGATGCTGCGCCGCGAACAGAAGCTGAACGACGGCAGACGACAGGCGGTGGATGGTGGGCGGCATTTGCCATGCTTGTCGCGGCTATCATCGCGGCTCCCGTCCCGGCACGGGCCGAGCAGACTCCGCAGACCTATCGGCTCGCCCCAGGAGATCGCGTCTCCGTCGTTGTGTTCGGTCAGACCGATTTCTCCGGCGATATGCTGATCGACGCCGCAGGTAACATCCGGATGCCTTTTGTCGGCCCGATCGAGGTTGCAAATCTCACGCTGCCGGAATGTCAGAAACGTATCGTCGAACGCCTTGCCGAGGGCATCCTCAACAAGCCGAGCGTCAGCGTGCAGATCAGTGAGTTTTCTCCGATCTTCGTATTGGGGGATGTGCGGACGGCAGGAGTCCAACCGTTTAAGCTGGGCATGACAGTTAAAGCGGCGGTCGCCGTCGCCGGCGGTTTTGGGATTGTCGCTCCTGCACAAAGCACCATCGTTACTGAGCTTCTCGCGAGCGAAGAGCGATTGCGCCAGCTCACGCTGGAAAAGGCTATTCTGACGATCCGCAAGACGCGTCTCGAGGCTCAGCGCGATGGCGCTGCGTTCCCTGCGGAACAAGTGAGCGGGCGCGACGAAGACAATCTGTCCGACATCGTGGCGCTCGAAAAGGAAACGTTCGACTCCCAGCTGGCAATCCAGCAATCGCAGATCGATCTGCTATGGGCGCAAAAGCCCCGCATCGAAAGCGAGATCGAAGCGTTAAACACGCAGCTGGCGGCCAAAAGGAAGCAGTTAG
>BFBZ01000008.1_pt331 | contig 55496 bp, 48 predicted proteins | sample 1888401 | NCBI WGS metagenome assembly BFBZ01 (sample SAMD00112614, study PRJDB3348) | symbiont metagenome | host: Chara braunii
AAGCACATCGTCTATTCCGATCCGCGCGGCATGCGCAAATACGACGATCCGCGATTGATGGAGGCGGGCAAGCTCGTTGCCCTCGGCCGTGATCGCGCGGCGCGCGAGCCCGGGCTGTATGACCGGCTGGTCGATGCCACACGCGGCGAGGACGTCGCGATCCTCTGCACCACCTCGGGCACGACCGCCAATCCGAAGCTTGCGATGCTCTCGGCCGGACGCGTGCTGCGGCACTGCGCGACCTATCTCGCCTTCGATCCGAAGGGGCCGGACGACGAGTATGTCTCGGTGCTGCCGCTGCCCTGGATCATGGAGCAGATCTACGCGCTGGGTCAGGCGCTGCTCTCCCGGATGAAGGTCAACTTCGTCGAAGAGCCCGACACGATGATGCACGATTTCCGCGAGATCGCACCGACCTTCGTGCTGTTCGCGCCGCGGGTCTGGGAATCGATCGCCGCCGACGTCCGCGCCGGTGTGATGGATGCCTCGCCGCTCAAGCAGAGGCTCTACGATCTCGGGATGAAGACGGGGCTCGCGGCGCTCGCCGAGGGCAAGCGCTCTGTCCTCGCCGACCAGATCCTGTTCCGCGCACTGCGCGACCGGCTCGGCTTCACCCGGTTACGCTCGGCGGCGACCGGCGGCGCGGCGCTCGGGCCGGATACATTCAAGTTCTTCCAGGCGATGGGGGTGCCGCTGCGCACGCTGTACGGCCAGACCGAACTGCTCGGCGCCTACACGCTGCATCCCGAAGGCAAGGTCGATCCCGACACCACCGGCATCCCGATGGCCGACAATATCGAGATCCGCATCGACAACGCCGACGTCAACGGCGTCGGCGAGATCGTGGTGCGCCATCCCAACATGTTCCACGGTTATTACAAGAACCCCGAAGCGTCGGTCGCCGACATCAAGGACGGCTGGATGCATTCGGGCGACGCCGGCTACTACAATGACAACCGGCAGCTCGTCGTGATCGACCGCATCAAGGATCTCGCCGAGACCTCGCGCGGCGAACGCTTCTCGCCGCAATATATCGAGAACAAGCTGAAGTTCTCGCCCTATGTCGCCGAGGCCGTCGTGCTCGGCGCCGGCCGCGACACGCTCGCCGCGATGATCTGCATCCGCTACTCGATCATCTCGAAATGGGCGGAGAAGAACCGGCTCTCGTTCACGACCTATACCGACCTGTCGTCGCGGCCGGAGGTCTACGCGCTGTTGAAGAAAGAGGTCGAGACGGTCAACGCTACCCTGCCGCCGGCGCAACGCATCTCGCGCTTCCTGCTGCTCTACAAGGAGCTCGATGCCGATGACGGCGAGCTGACCCGGACCCGAAAGGTCCGCCGCGGCGTGATCAACGAGAAATATGCCGATATCATCGAGGCGATCTACCGCGGCAAGGCCAGCATTCCCGTCGACACCGTGATCCGCTTCCAGGACGGCACAACGCAACGTGTGCGCACCACGCTGCAGGTCGTCGATCTCGGCCGCGCTGTGGTCGCGGAGGCGGCGGAATGATCGAGTTGCAGGAACAGAGCGCGCTGCCAGTGAATGCGCCCTCTCCCCTTGTGGGAGAGGGCTACACCGCCAGTCGACAAAAACTCGCTTCGGTGAGGGGTCCTCTCTCAACGGTCCCGATGCGGAGACAACCCCTCACCCGGCTTCGCTTCGCGAAGCCACCCTCTCCCACAAGGGGAGAGGGTGCTAGCACCGCCGTCCGGAGCTACGCCCTCCCATGAACACCCAGTTCCTGATCCAGCTCATCGTCAACGGCCTCGTGGTCGGCACGCTCTATGGCGTGGTCGCGATGTCGTTCGTGCTGATCTACAAGGCAACCCAGGTCGTCAACTTCGCACAGGGTGAACTGCTGCTGGTCGGCGCCTGGGTGTGTTGGGCGCTGCTGACCAAGTATCAGTTGCCGTTCTGGATCGGCATGCCGATCACGCTGGTGTTCATGTTCATCTTTGGCATCGCGATCCAGGTCGTGATCCTGCGCCCGATGATCGGCGAACCGATCATCTCGGTGATCATGGTGACGATCGGCCTGTCGACCGTGTTCCAGGCCGCGCTGAAGTGGATCTTCGGCGTCAACCCGCAGCCGTTCCCGCAGATTTTCCAGAGCCAGTCGGTCAGCCTGTTCGGGCTGCAGATCCAGACCGTCTATGTGATGAGCCTCGTGGTCTCGCTCGCCATGATGGTCGGCATGGCATGGTTCTTCCGCGCCTCCAAATATGGCCTGGCGATGCGCGCCACTGCCTTCAACCAGCAGGTCGCGCAGTCGCTCGGCATCTCGGTGAAAAGCGTGTTCGCGATGGCTTGGGCAATCTCGGCCACGGTCTCGGCGGTCGCCGGCGTCGTGGTCGCGGTGGTCAACGGCGTGTCGTCCGGCCTCTCCGCCTACGGCATCAAGGTGTTTCCGGCCGCGATCCTTGGTGGGCTCGACTCGGTCGGTGGCGCCGTGCTCGGCGGCATCATCATCGGGCTGCTGGAAAACGTCGCCCAATATGTCGACAGCGAATATCTGCACTGGGGCAATCTCTACGAGATCGCGCCGTTCTACGTCCTGATCATCATCCTGATGATCAAGCCGTACGGGCTGTTCGGCACCAAGGACATCGAGCGGGTCTAGGCATGATCGCCGAAAAGTGGAAACCGGTTTTCGGAAATGATCATGCCCAGACAAAAAGGGGCGTGACGATGACTTCACCCCGGCAGGGAGCACAGTAGAGCCCCATGGCAACAAGCACCCTCATTCCGTCGGGCGATTTCCGCACCAGCTACGCGGCCGACACCACGATCTTCCCGACCGCAACCAGCCGCAATTTCGCGATTCTCGGCGTCGCGCTCGCCTGCTTCGCGCCGATGCTGCTGTCCAACTACCTGCTCTCGATCGCGATCCAGATCGGCATCTTCGCGATCGCGGCCCTCGGCCTCAACGTGCTGGTCGGCTTCACCGGCCAGATCTCGATCGGCCACGCCGCGTTCTTCCTGTTCGGCGCCTTCACTTCGGCCTATATCTCCAACAACCTGCCGATCCCGGTGTTCTTCGCCATTCCACTCGCCGGCGTGGTCACGGCGCTGGTCGGCCTGATCTTCGGCGTGCCGGCGGCGCGGCTGAAGGGACTCTACCTTGTCATCGCGACGCTCGCCGCGCAGTACATCCTGCTCGACTTCTTCTCTCGCGCCGACTGGTTCTCGGGCGGGTCGGTGCCGGCCAGCGCCAATCCGTTCTCGATCTTCGGCTACACGCTGCGCGGCGACCGGCAGTATTTCTACGTCGTGCTCGCCTACATGGTGATCAGCTATCTGCTAGTCACCAACCTGATGCGCACGCGCGACGGCCGTGCGCTGGTCGCGATCCGCGATCACTATCTCTCCGCCGAGATCATGGGCATCAACCTGACCAAGTACCGGACGCTGTCGTTCGGGCTTGCCGCGTTCTTTGCCGGCATCGCCGGCGCTCTCTATGCCCACTATCAACTGGTGGTCTCCCAGGAAGGGTTTGGCATCGAACGCTCGGTGCTGTTCCTCGCGATGGTCATCATCGGCGGCACCGGCTCGGTAATGGGCACGCTGATGGGCACCGCCTTCGTCGTGCTGCTGCCGGAATCGATGGAATGGCTGAGCGCCTGGCTGAAGGGCGGCGCCATCGACAAGGCACTGCAGCTCAACAACAACATCACGTTCCTGCGCGAGATCGCGATCGGCCTGATCATCATCGGCTTCCTGATGTTCGAGCCGGACGGGCTCGCGCATCGCTGGAAGCAGATCAAGGCCTACTGGAAACTCTACCCGTTCTCGCACTGACGCAGACGGAATGTGACCCCAAAGATCGATTCAATAAATAACAGGAGGAAACCAAAAATGACGATTAGATCCCTTTTGAGCTCGGTCTCCCTCGCGCTCCTGATCGGCAGCGCGGCCAGCGCCGCGCAGGCGCAGATCGCCATCGGCCATCTGCAGGACCTGTCGGGCGGTACCTCCGACGTCGGCACGCCCTATGGGCAGGGCGTCGCCGATACCTTTGCCTGGGTCAACAAGAACGGCGGCGTCGGCGGCAAGCAGCTCAATGTCGACAGCAACGACTATGGCTACCAGGTGCCGCGCGCGATCGCGCTGTACAAGAAGTGGTCGGCCCCCGACAACAAGGTCGCGGCGATCATGGGCTGGGGCACGGCGGACACCGAGGCGCTGACGGGTTTCCTGGCGCAGGACAAGATCCCCGATCTCTCCGGCTCCTATGCCGCCGCGCTGACCGATCCCGAAGGCACCAGCGGCAAGGCCAAGCCGGCTCCGTACAACTTCTTCTACGGCCCGAGCTATTCGGATGCGCTGCGCGCCGAGCTGACCTGGGCGGCCGAGGACTGGAAGGCCAAGGGCAAGCCTGGCAAGCCCAAATTCGTCCACATGGGCGCCAATCACCCCTACCCGAACGCGCCGAAGGCCGCCGGCGAGGCACTCGCGACCGAGCTCGGCTTCGAGGTGCTGCCGCCGCTGGTGTTCGCACTGTCGCCCGGCGACTACTCGGCGCAGTGCCTGAGCCTGAAGAGCTCCGGCGCCAATTACGCCTATCTCGGCAACACCGCGGCCTCCAACATCTCGGTCATGAAGGCCTGCAAGACCGCCGGCGTCGATGTCCAGTTCCTCAGCAACGTCTGGGGCATGGACGAGAACGCCGCCAAGACCGCGGGCGATGCCGCCGACGGCGTGATCTTCCCACTGCGCACGGCGGTCGGCTGGGGCGGCAACGCGCCCGGCATGAAGACGGTGATCGAGATTTCCAAGATGTCCGACCCGTCGGGCAAGGTCTATCGCCCGGTGCACTACATCGCCGGCGTCTGCAGCGCGCTGTACATGAAGGAAGCACTGGATTGGGCCGCCAAGAACGGCGGCGCCACCGGTGAGAACGTCGCCAAGGGCTTCTACCAGAAGAAGGACTGGGTGCCGGCCGGCATGGACGGCGTCTGCAATCCCTCGACCTGGACCGAGAAGGATCATCGTCCGACCACGAAGGTCGACCTTTATCGCTCGAAAGTGTCCGGCGCGACTGACGGCGACATCAACGACCTGATGAGCAAGGGCACCATCAAGCTCGAGAAGGTGAAGACCGTCGAGCTGCCGCGCAAGCCGGAATGGTTTGGGTGGTGAGGTCGCAATCCAAGCATCCGCACACATCGTCATGCGCGGGCTCGACCCGCGCATCCGTCAAGACACAACGTCTTCCGATCGATGGATTGCCGGGTCAGGCCCGGCAATGACATCGAGGGGTGAACCAGAGCCATGAACGAAACCCTCGAAGCCACCCGTCCCGGGCCGACGGCGGTCCCACCGCCGCCGCTGCTCAGCATCAACAATATCGAGGTCGTGTATGACGACGTCATCCTGGTGCTGCGCGGCCTCAGCCTTGAAGTGCCGAAGGGCGCGATCGTCGCCCTGCTCGGTGCCAACGGCGCCGGCAAGTCGACCACGCTGAAGGCGATCTCCGGCCTGCTCAAGACCGAGGACGGCGAGGTCACGCGCGGCGAAATCCTGTTCGAGGGCCAGCGCATCAACGGCATCGATCCGGACAAGATCGTCCGCCGCGGCATCTTCCAGGTGATGGAGGGCCGCCGCATCGTCGCCGACATGACGTCGCTGGAGAATTTGCGACTCGGCGCCTTCACCCGCCGCGATGGCGAGGTCTCGGCCGATATCGACATGGTGTTCAAATATTTCCCGCGCCTGAAGGAGCGCACCGGCCTCGCCGGCTATCTCTCCGGCGGCGAGCAGCAGATGCTGGCGATCGGCCGCGCGCTGATGGCGCGCCCGAAGATGATCCTGATGGACGAGCCGTCGATGGGCTTGTCGCCGCTGCTGGTCAAGGAGGTGTTCGCGATCATCAAGGAGATCAACCGCGATCTCGGCGTCACCATCCTGCTGGTCGAGCAGAATGCGCGCGCCGCGCTCTCGGTCGCGAGCCATGGCTACATCATGGAACAGGGCAAGGTGGTGCTCGACGGCTCGGCCGACGAGTTGCGCGACAATGAGGACGTCAAGGAATTCTACCTCGGCGGCGCCGGCGACCAGCGCAAGAGCTTCAAGAACCTGAAGAGCTTCAAGCGGCGCAAGCGCTGGCTGTGAAGCCGGCGCGCGTTTTCGAGCGGAGTTGAGGACCGGTTCGCGTGCAGAAGACGCATCAAACCAGCAAGCCTGCGCTAGCTGAGCACCTGCTCTGCTTCGGTCACCGCGCAGAGCACGTGGTAGAACGACGATGCCGGGATCGTGGCGAGCAGCGAATTGCCGTCGCGGTCGAACTGGTCGTACCAGCCGCCGGCCACGGGATGACTGAGATAATGCCGCTCCAGCAGCCCAAGCGCCGCGCGCGCTTCGTCCGCGGCTCCAGCTTCACCCGCCTCGGCCTGCGCGATCCAGGCCTTCGCCAGCTCGCTCTGCGGCCACAGCCGCCTGGTGTGGCGGCGAATGTTGCCCTCGGCGTCACCCTCGTCGATCAGGCAGCCGGTGGCCGCGTCGCGATAGCGCAGCGCCGACGCCAGCAGCTCGCCGCGCGGTCGCCCCGTAGGGCAGCCGGTGATCCGCTCAAATCCCTTCAGCAGCCAGACCCATTCCGCGAGGTGCCCCGGCTCGACGCTGACCGGCGGAATCCTCGACCAGTCCTCCTCGAAATATTCGCCGAGGGTGTGCGTCTGCTTGTCGTAGAGGTTGGCCAGGAACAGCGCGAAGAAATCGCCGGCGCGGTTCTGGAACGACAGATCATGCGTCGCGTCGAAGCAGGCGATCATCGCCTCGAACAGGTGCATCTGCGGGTTCTGCCGGCGCGGCATCGAGGGCGGCAGTCCCTCCTGGAAGCCGCCATGCGGCGAACGCAGCTCGGTGTCGAGGAATGCCAGCAGGGCGTCGATCTCGGCGCGGATCTGGGCGTCCTGGTCGAGGCCGTAGACGGTCGCCAGCGCAAGCAGCACGAAGGCATGGCCATAGGTGTCGCGCAGCGGATCCAGCACGCCGCCTTCCGGCGTCAGGCTGTAAACGAAGCCAGGCCGGCCATCCGGTGCCCTGGCCTTGGCGAGCAGATAGTCGAGCCCCTTCAGCGCAATCTCGCGGCCTTCAGGATACCAGCCCATCTGGGCCGCCTTGGCGTAGCAATAGATCTGGCGGGCCTGCACCATGACCCGGCGCGGCGCGGCGTGGTCGGCCGTTCCATCCAGTTGCAGCCGATCGACAAAACCGCCGGCCGCGCCGTCCCAGCCGGTGGTCGACCACAGCGGCAGCGCCTGCTCGATGATGCGGCGCTTCAGCCTCGCGACGACATCGGCGGACCCGTCCGCCGCAACACTCTCTGCCTCAGCCATCGTGCTTCCTGGAACCGTCCCAATGTCAGCGCTCACCGTCTGATAGCACGGGCGGACCGGCACGCAACCTGCGCACATCCTCTCAAGGACCTGCCAAAGGACCTGACATGACCGACCATTACGACGCCCTAGAAACGCGTGCCCCGGCCGAGCGCGAGGTCTCCCTGTTTGCCCGGCTGCCGCAGGTGCTGCGCACGGCGATGGCCGCGCCTGCCTATGCCAATTTGCTGAGGGGCATCGATCCCGCATCGATCACCCGCCGGGAGGAGCTGGCAGGGCTGCCGGTGCTGCGCAAGTCGGAACTGCCGGCCCTGCACAAGGCCGCCCCGCCGTTCGGCGGCTTCGTGGCCGACAAGCCCGGCGCGTTCGCCCGCCTGTTCACCTCGCCGGGACCGATCTTCGAGCCGGAGGGTCGGCAGACCGACCCTTGGCGCGGCGCACGGGCGCTGTTCGCGGCGGGCTTTCGCGAAGGCGACGTGGTGCTGAACACCTTCAGCTATCACCTCACCCCCGGTGGCTTCATCTTCGACGCCTCCGCGCGGGCGCTCGGCTGCGCCGTGATTCCGGCGGGCCCCGGCAATACCGAGCAGCAATTCGAGCTGATCGAGGCCTATCGCCCGGTCGGCTACAGCGGCACCCCGGACTTCCTGAAGATCCTGCTCGACGCCGCCGCCACCGCCGGCCGCGACGTATCCTCGATCAAGCGCGCTCTGGTCTCGGGCGCGGCCTTCCCGAAGTCGCTGCAAGAGGAAATGAAGTCGCGCGGCGTCGAGGCCTATCAGGCCTTCGGCACCGCCGATCTCGGCTTGATCGCGTTCGAGACGTCGGCACATGAGGGAATGACCGTCAACGAGGATTTGATCCTGGAGATCGTCAAGCCCGGCACCGGCGATCCTGTTACGCCCGGCGACGTCGGCGAAATCGTGGTGACCTCGCTCGATCCGCACCATCCCTGGATCCGCCTCGCGCTCGGCGACCTGACCGCCGCCCTGCCCGGCGCGAGCCAATGCGGACGCACCAATATGCGCATCAAGGGATGGATGGGCCGCGCCGACCAGACTACCAAGGTGAAGGGCATGTTCGTACGCCCCGAGCAGATCGCGGAAATCGGCAAGCGCCATCCCGAACTCGGGCGGCTCCGCCTCGTGGTGACACGCGCCGGCGAGGCCGACGCGATGACGCTGAGGGCCGAATGCGCGTCGGCGGCGGACACCCTGCAGGGCGAAGTCGCGGCGACACTGCGCGCGGTCACCAAGCTCGGCGGCATGGTCGAGCTCGTCGGCGCGGGCTCGCTGCCGAATGACGGCAAGGTGATCGCGGACGAGCGATAGCCTTGGGAGCCAGCGCGAAAGCCTGACCAGATCGCGCGATACAGCCACATTGCCGCGCGCGACATTGTGAACTATTGAGCAGGCTCATGCCTCACAGAGCCGAACGGATCGCCACCTCATGAGCAGCGCTTCCAGCGATCAGGCGCGACGACCAGCTGTCTTCTTTGATCGGGACGGCGTCCTGAACCGGGACATCGGCTATCTCTTCGAAAGTGACAAGCTGATCTGGATCGACGGTGCGCGCGAAGCCGTGAAGGCCGTCAACGACATCGGCTACTTTGCGTTCGTCGTGACCAATCAGTCGGGCGTTGCGCGAGGTCTCTACGAAGAAGCGCATATCCGAAAGCTCCACGACTGGATGTCCGCAGAGCTCGGCAAGATCGGCGCGCATATCGACGCTTTCGAATACTGCCCGTTCCATCCGGAAGGGACCGTCGAGCGCTACCGGCAGGTCAGCCCCCGCCGCAAGCCATCGGCGGGCATGATCAATGACCTGCTGGAACGCTTTCCGGTCGATGTCGAACGAAGCTTTCTGGTCGGGGATCAACAGATGTGTATAAGGGAGCGGATCTGGGCGTCCTGGTCGAGGCCGTAGACGGTCGCCAGCGCAAGCAGCACGAAGGCATGGCCATAGGTGTCGCGCAGCGGATCCAGCACGCNCCCCCGCCGCAAGCCGTCGGCGGGCATGATCAATGACCTGCTGGAACGCTTTCCGGTCGATGTCGAACGAAGCTTTCTGGTCGGGGATCAACCGACCGATCTTGAGGCGGCGCGCGCGGCGGGCCTGACAGCCCACCTGTTTTCAGGCTCGAATCTGGAGCTGTTCTTGAAGCCTCTGCTGCAGCGGAGCTAAGCTCCGCGCGAGGCCCAAATCGCGATCAGAACTTCCGTACCAGGTCGATCACCTCGTCCTGCTGCTGGCGCGTGATCTCGGCGAACATCGGCAGCGAGAGAATCCGGCCCTGATCGTGATAGGCGTTGGGGAATTGCTCGGGCCGGTGATCGAACCGGGCGTAGGCCGGCAGCAACGGCAGCGCGGTGGGGTAGTTGATCGCGGTCTGCACGCCATTGGCGTTCAGGTGTGCGGCGAGTGCGTCGCGGCGCGGATGCCGGATCGTGTAGAGGTGGTAGACGTGGCTTCGCGCCGGCGCGACCTCGGGCACCACGACGTCCTCGATCTGGTTGAGGCCGGTGTCATAGACCTCGGCGGCCGCCTGGCGGGCCTCGGTCCACGCCTCGAGATGCGGCAGCTTGGCCGAGAGGATCGCGGCCTGCATGCCGTCGAGCCGGCTGTTGATGCCCTCGATATGGTGCTGGTGCTTCACCAGGCCGCCATGGCGCGCCAGCATGGCCATCCGCTCGGCAAGCGCGGCGTCGTTGGTGACAACCGCGCCCGCGTCCCCCATCGCGCCGAGGTTCTTGCCGGGATAGAAGGAATAGGTCGCCGCCTCGCCGAACGTGCCGACCATGCGGCCCTTGTAGCGCGCGAGATGGGCCTGGGCGCAGTCCTCGATCACCCAGAGCTTGTGCTTGCGCGCGATCGCCATGATCGCGTCCATGTCGGCGGGCTGGCCGTAAAGATGCACCGGAATGATGCCGACCGTGCGCGGCGTGATCGCGGCCTCGATCGCAGCCGGATCGATCGTGAAGGTCGCGTTGTCGGTGTCGCAGAACACCACCGTGGCGCCGGAATGCGTGATCATCGCCGCGGTCGAGATCCAAGAATGCGCCGTCGTGATCACCTCGTCGCCCGGCTTCACCCTCAGCGCCCGCATCGCGAGGTAAAGCGCATCGGTGCCGTTGGCGCAGGAGACGCAGTGCGCGACTTCCGCGGCCGCCGCGAATTCGCGCTCGAAGGCGTCGACATAGCCGCCGCGGATAAAGGCGTTGTCGCGGATCACGCCGGCGATCGCGGCATCGATCTCGCCCTTGATCGACTGGTATTGCAGCTGCAGGTCGGCATACGGCACAGCCATCGATATTCCCCTATTGGCTCGTCAGCAGCCGGCGCGCCGGATTACCGGCATAGGTGCCTGATATCGTGATGTCCTTGGTCACGACCGATCCTGCGCCGATGACGACGTCATCGGCAATCCTGACCGGCATGATCGTGGCGTTGGAGCCGATCGACACCCGGTTGCCGATCACGGTCTCGCGCCACAGCTCCTTGCGTCCGCGCGCCGGGCCGCCGGTGGAGAACGTGTCGTTGACGAACATCACGCCGTGCCCGACGAAGCAGTCCTCGCCGATGGTGACGAGTTCGCATACGAAGGCATGCGACTGCACGCGGGTGCGCGCGCCGACCACCACGCCCTGCTGGATTTCGGTGAAGGGCCCGACGAAGCAATCGTCGCCGAGCGTGCAGCCATAGAGGTTGCAGGGCTCGACGACCTTGACGCGTTCGCCGAACGCGACATCACGCACGCTGGCCTGATGCACGTCCGGCCGGTTCACGAAACGACACCCAGCCGGCTCAGGCGCGGCGTGAAGCGCAGCGCCACTTCCTCGCCGGTTTCGATCGACTCGTAGAGCGCCGAGATCAGTTCCAGGCTCTTGCGGCCCTCGAGCCCGTCGACCAGCGCCGCGCGCTGGTTCTCCAAGCAATCGACCACGTGATGATAGTAGGCCTGGTGGCCGAAGCCGTAGACGTTGGGCGGGTTGACCGAGAACTTCTCCACGACGTCCTTGTCCGACGGCAGCTCGTCGACAAAGCGCCAGTGCCGGATCTGGTTGACCGCGAAGCCGGAGATCTCGACCGTTCCCTTTTCGCCCAGGATCGAGAGCGAGCCCTCGAGATCGGTCGGCCGCGCCGCGGTGGTCGCCTCGATGATCCCAAGCGCGCCGTTGCGGAACTTCAAGGTCGCGACGGCGGTGTCCTCGGTTTCGATCCTGGCGAGCGCGGTCGCCGCCCGTGCATGCACGCTGACAACGTCGCCGAAGAACCACTCCAGCATGTCGACATGGTGGCTCGCCTGATTGGTCAGCACGCCGCCGTCATAGGCCCAGGTGCCGCGCCAATCGTCCTGGTCGTAATAGGCCTGGTCGCGGCACCAGCGCACCCGGACCGTGCCCAGGATGAGCTTGCCGAAGCGGCCCGCGTCCAGCGCCTCGCGCGCCTTAACCACCGGGACGTTGAAGCGGTTCTGCTTGACGATGAACATCTTCACGCCAGCCTGGTCACAGGCCCGGATCATGTCGTCGGCATCCTGCAGCCGCAGCGCCATTGGCTTCTCGACCACGACGTGCTTGCCGGCCCTGGCGCAGGCGATCACATGTGCGGGATGCAGCCCGCTCGGCGTCAGCACGGCGACCGCGTCGATATCCTTGCGCGCCAGGAACTCGTCCATGTCGTAGTGGGCGGCAACGCCGAACTTGCCCGCGACCGCATCGGCGCGCGCACGAACCGGATCGCAGACCGCGATCAGGCTTGCTCCCGCGATGTGATTGCCACCCAGGAGGTCGGAATGGCGCTTGGCGATACGCCCGCACCCGAGCAGGCCGAATCTGATCATGCAACAGGCCCTGTCTTGTCTCGCAGCCGACCGTTGCAGTCAGCCGAAAAGCCGAGGGAACAAGCGGCCTTGCGAGCCGCACGACAGCGTTCCATTACCCAGAAAACCCGGGATAAGGCAAGGCCATGCGCCGATCAGACGGCACCGCCCAGGACCGACTTGTTGCCCGCCGGGATCGGGACGCGCGCCCGCGCCATGGCTCTGGCCGCCGATGACCCATGGGTCCGCCCCAGGCGGCAAACATCGGTCTCAGGCGCCCGACTTGTTGCAGCTCCAGTAAATGTCCAAGCCGCAATACCGCGGGATCGACGAGGCCAGAAGTTGATCACGCGTCCAGCGCCCAAACGGCCGGCCCTGATCGGCGTTGTCTGGAACCGCCTGGAAGTTCGAGAATCCCGAACAGAGCGCCTGTAAGGACTTCGCCGAGATGAATTCGGTGGCCGGCGCCAGCGAACCGTCCTGGGTTTGATCATAGGCGGCGGTTTCACCGTCGCGGAAGGTCCCGCGATAGCCTCCGAGTTCACGCATCATATAGCGAAGCGCGCGCTTCGGCTCGAGCACAAACTGCCGGTAAGAGTAGGCGTAGTAGACCATGCCGACGAGGCGTCCCCCCGGCGCCAATAGTCGTCGGCAAGCCGCGATGGCGGCTGCGAGATTGCCGGTATGATGCAGGCAACCGATCGCGACAACCGCATCGAACGAGTTGTCCGGAAGCGAGTTGCTGAGAATGCTGCCTTGAACGGCCTTGCCGCTCAGCCCGCTCTGCGCCATCCGGTGATTGACCATCGTGACCGGATTCGCGGCGATATCGAGACCGGTGAAATCAGCCCCGCTCTCTGCGATCTTCTGCGAGACGCTGCCGTACCCAAGCCCGATCTCGAGCACACGCTTGCCGCGCATTGCCTTCCAGTCGATGTATTTCTCGAGATAGGGATAGAAGCGGAAATAGTTCTCGTCGTAACGCCGCAGCGACTCCATCGAGGAATCGGTGATACCCCAGGCGCGGGCTGCCGCCGAGCCGCACAATTCATCCCAGAACGCGGCATTGGCGGCGTCGATCGCCTGTTGAGTATCGTTCATAGCGGCCCCACCTGCTTCAGCCAAATAGCGCTCTTTCGACCCATCTACCGCCGAATATCCTTTATTGCTCATTCTGCCAACACTTGATTCGGCTCAGATCCCGCTCCATCCCTCGGAACGCCACGCCGCTGCGCAGTTGATGGATTTCGTCCTCATGTCGGACGGCGGGAACGAGCCGGCGACTACGGAACCGCTCCCCGGAATACAACCTGAACGAGACCGCGACATGTGCGATCGGCCCGCCTCGCGATCACGCATGCGAGCCAGAGATCGAGTTCGCTTGACCGCTCGCACCGTCGCGCAGTCCACATCACGGCGCAGGTTGTCGCGACCACTAACCGGAACGCGGAGTGGCCCCGAACCACGTCACGACGTTGGGCGCCGGCTCTGATGCCGCTTCCGCCGAGCGTGCGGCAGATCACACGTAGCTGCCTCGACAACGCGCCGTGAATCATCAGGCGCGAACGTGAGTGACATCACGACACTGAGCGACTGTGAATTCTGTCATTCGCAGGAAGTGGATTCAAAATTCCGTTGCTGGCCGCCTGTCGGCGTGGCAGTCTCAAAAAATTGAGAGACGACGCCACCTCGATTTCAACGAAGCCACCAAGGGTGCGTCGGCAGAAAGATGTTCAGTTCGATTTCTGAAATATACTCCCTAGGTTCCCGCGAATTTTCAGTCGGAAACTCCTGAACTACCCCGCGGCGACCGCCACGCGTGTGGTCATTTCACGACAACCCGTGAGCGTTGAACCTGAACGTCAACCTGCCGACATAACCTTGAGCATGTCAGCACAGGAGGTTCGCATGCCCGTATTTTATGGAGATAGTACTAATCAGGATATTACGCCCGCCTCAGGCTACGACACATTGTTCGGAGGCCAAGGCAACGACGAATTGTCTTCAAGCATTGTCGGCTTCGACGTCATCTATGGCGGCCAAGGCAACGACTATCTTTGGTACCAGTGGACCAGCACTGCCTGGGGCGACATCTACGGCGGCACCGGCAACGACTGGATCCAGGGCGGAAACGGCACGACGAACATCCAGCACGAGTTCGGCGGCACCGGTAATGTCATTATCGAAGACAACGGCACGAACACCACGCAGCGGCATATGCTGTTCGGCGGCTCCGGCACGGACGGGCTGTACGGCGCCTTCGGCAACGACACCTTCTTCGGCGGCTCCGGCAACGACAATGGATCCAGCATTACGGTTGCTGCGGCTTCCGGCTTCAGCCACACCGCCAACTCAGGTTTGTATGGAGGCAACGGAAACGATGTCTTCTACGCTGGCACCGGCAATGACCTCATCATCGGCGGCAATGGAACCGACCTGTTCTATGGCGGTTCCGGCAACTCCACGATGTATGGCGGCACAGGCAATGACATCTACGTCGGTGGCGACGGGCTGAGCATCGAGGTCGGCCACGGCATCGCAACATCGCAGGACTATTTCTACCTCTCCAGCACCGCGGGCTCCGAAGCCTTCGGCGGCCCGGCGGGCAACGATGTCTTCATCGCCAGTCCGAACGGAGGCGTCATGATCGGGGAAGGCGCCAACGACTTCATGTTTGGCGCGGCTGGAGGCACCAACTATTACTATGGCGGCGCCGGCAATAGCGAGTTCTTCGGCGGCAGTGGCGTCGACGACATCATTGCCGGCTCCGGCAACGACTATTTGGACGGCGGCACCGGCGTGAACTATTACTTCGGCGGTAATGGCGGCGGCCCCGGCACCGGCATCGGCACCGACACCTTCAACGTCAGTCTGGGCGGCATCGACGTGGTGCAGGACTGGACTGAAGGCAAGGACACCGTGCAGCTCAACGGCTCGGGCTTCCAGTCGTTCTCCGACGTTCTGTCGCATTCGTATCTGTCTCTTATACACATCTAGATGTGTATAAGAGACAGGGCAAGGACACCGTGCAGCTCAACGGCTCGGGCTTCCAGTCGTTCTCCGACGTTCTGTCGCATTCGTATCAGAACGGTGCGTATCTCGTGGTCCAGGTTAATCCCGAGACCGCCGTGTGGCTGAACGGAGCCACCGCATCGAGCGTCAACGCGAACGACTTCAGGATCGTGAGCTAAGACATCGAAAGAAGGCTCGCTCGCTTAGCGAGCCTTCTTTCAAATTACCCGAAGCGATGTCGATCGGATGCTCCGTCGCAGACGAGTATCTGGCGTTTTCCGATTCGACGGTGCAATTTGCTGGCTAGCTGCCCCCGGGCGCGGCCGCAGCGGCAAGATTCTCGGAATCGAGCACGCCGCATTTCAGCAGGATAACGGCCGCGCGCATCAGCATGTCGCGCGGCACCTGAGGCAGCTGCGCCGATATCTCGGCCAGCGAAAGAGGCGCATCTTGCCGCGCAAGCACCGCCATGATCTCCTTGACGACGTCCGGCTTGATCAAGACGTTCACGGCCGGGCCAAGGCTTGCGCAAGACACCCTACGGGTCGCCTCCGTTTCGTCGATACCGCCATGCAAGGCCAGCTTTGTCTTTTCGCTGATGGTCGTGGTCGGATACGAGCCAAACATCGTGAACGGATCCATCCGATCGGAGCGTCCATGAACGGTTGAAACCGTTGGTCCTGCACCGCTACTCCGCCGGCCTTCGAGTTCCTTCCAGAGCTGGGCATACAGCTCCATGATTCTCGGCCAGTCATATTCCGATCGCGCCCTTGCCCGGGCGGACGCTCCCATCTCGCGACGAAGATCCGCGTTTTCAAACAGGGAACGGTAGGCATTGGCGGCCGCCTTGACGTCTACCGCCACCAGCGCGCTGGTTAGGCCGCTATACCTGTTATAACTGTCGACGCCGAAATCGGCCCGCTCTGCAAGAAAATCGGCTGATCCCGGCGGCATCGTCGTCGTCGGAATGCGAAGGCCGTCAACTCCGTGCCGGACGCTCTCCTTGTAACCGTTCCAGTCCGAAACAATCACCGGCAGGCCCGCGGCCATCGCCTCGACGGGCGTCAGCCCAAACGTTTCCTGGAAATTGTCGGACAGCGAGGTGAACACGTCGCCGGCAGCCCAGGCGCCCCGCAGTTCTTTCGGCTTGCGGCCGTCGACGTATAGTCTTCGCAGCGACGGTCCAAACTGCGCCCCTTCCGACCGATGCACTTCTTCGATCTTGTCGTTCTCGAACCATCCAGCCTGCAGCAGGACTATTTTTCGGCCCTTTGACGCTTCCTCCGCGGCGACCAGCATGGGGACATGATGGGCCTTGGCATGGAAAGAAAGCCTGCCGACATAGAGCAGGACGATCTCGTCATCGTCGATGCCAAGCATCTGCCTCGCCTTCTCGCGCTCTCCCGGCTTGAAGACGAACGCATCGCAATCCACGCCCAGCGGAATGATCGGAAGCTGCGGGATCGGCATTCGGCGCGCACCGAGCCTCTGCTTCAGAAACTCGCTCTGAACGAATAGCAGGCTATCGACGCTTTGATGGACCGCTCGCGAGGTACAGACAATGGCGTCCCAATGTTCGAGCGGGCTTAGCGCCATGTCGGAAAGCGTCTCCATCCCGATATGGCTCATCAGCGTGTGAGTCACGCCGCACAGACTGTATGCGCGCGGCGAGTGTCGCAGTCGGCGCCAGGCGAAGGGAGCTATCCTGGGGTCGGGATGGTAGAGCAGCCCGGCCTCACCCAGCCGCCGATAGGCCGGCATTGGAAGCCATTCGATCGCAGTGCTGTCGGCTCCGTAACGGCGGATATCCGCACTGAACTGATCGACGCCTTCACGGCTGCCTGCGTAACAGAACAACCGCTCGGGCCGTTGTCGGGCGAGCGCCTTGAGGAATGCCGCGCCAGCCGCCTGTCGACCCATGATGCGTTGATCACCGAGCGAATACGCTTCGGGATCGTAGTGGACTGCTATCGTTGGAAACGACATTCGGATCCCCGAAGGACGCTGCGCGGGAGCGACAAAAGACAATTATCGTTAAATGTACTCATTATGTTCGCTCGCTGAATTGAACCGATGTCGCGGTCATTCGACTGACGAAAGAGAGCAGATTTGTTCGCCCACCGAATCCGGGCCACCGTTTGCTACTTAAGGGCGTCTCGCAATATAAGGGGCATCATCGCATAGGTCGCAAACTAATCAATTGACTTTTTGTGTTGGCAAGACCGGAGACAACCATGCGTCGGTGGTCGAGCGAGTTTTGCGTAGTCCATTTCTGCTACCGCGATCTATGATCGATTGTTTGAATCGCGTTGAAGCCCTCCGTTGCGGACGGCGTAGATCTACAATACGTGACTGCGAATTTAAGGACACGCCCGAAGCAACAGTCGCGGAGCTGACTGTGCCGCTGGGCAAAGTGAAAATGTTCGATTGCCGAAATGAAAATGTTCAGTTCGTTGAAGAGCAAAATCCCGGTTTTGAACCGAGCGGTCGAGGTCGGATGGACCCTCGATGCCGACAAGGCGACTTTCATCTGGGACGCGCCGACGCGGCTCAAGCGCGAGACGCAGCAGGGCGCGCCGCATGCCAAGGCCCTTACCTATTGTCCCGCAATCATTGAGCATGAAGCTCGACTGTTCCAGGTGAACTGTCCGATCGACGTGCAACTTCGATTCAAGCTGAACGAGAAGACCAACAAGCCCGACATCGCGAGCACCGCCGGTGAGCTCTCCACCGTCAGGCCGCAGGCGTTGGCACAGATGGTCAAGCTTGTCTCACCCGCGGAGTGGCGGCATCCGAACCGGCCGATCCTCCAGATCATGAGTCCATACATCTTCCTGGCGGACGAACCCGTCTACATGATGCAACTGCCGCCGTTCGCCTACTATCAAGCCTCGCCCCTGCCTGGGTTGATGATTGGTGGCCGGCTCCCGATCCATATCTGGCCACGGCAGATGATGTGGGCATTCGAATGGTACGACACGAGCCGGGAACTCGTGCTGAAAAGGGGCGAACCGTGGTTCTACGTCAGGTTCGAAACGACTGATCCCACAAGGCCGGTTCGACTGGTCGAGGCGGAGATGACGCCGCAGCTGAAGGAATATCTCGGTGGCCTGACGGCCGTCACGAACTATGTGAACAGGACATTCTCGCTTTTTGATACCGCGAAGTCGCGGCGCCCGAAATCGCTGCTCGTTCCGAAACAGAGATAGCAAGGGCTTCGAATTCATTTCCTGGTGCGATACCGGACGATCGATGCGCGTACTTTTCATCCATCAAAACTTTCCCGCGCAGTTCAAGCACGTTGCCGAGTCCCTTCAACAGGCGGGCGACCAGGTCGTCGCGATCACCGACGCTCGCAATATCCAACCGAGGATCGTGACCACCCTTCAGTATCGTGTGGACGAGACGCTGAAGGGAATGCCACCACCTCCCCTCGTTCCGTTTGCGGGCCAAGTCGTGCGCGCACGTGCTGTTGCCGATGTCATGCTGGATCTGCGCAACAACGGCTTCATCCCGGACCTCGTCATGGGTCATGTCGGCTGGGGCGAATGCCTCGCCGTACGGGACGTATGGCCCTCAACCAAGCTCGGGATACATGCGGAGTTCTACTATTCGTCCGAGGGCGCCAATATCGGTTTCGACCCTGAGTTCCAGTCTCTGCTTTCCTTCAACGAACGTTTCGGCGTACGCCTGAGAAATGCCCCGTTGCTGCTGTCGATGACCGATGCCGATTTCGGCATCGCCCCGACCGCCTGGCAGAAGGAGCGATACCCGGCCAGCCTGAGATCGAAAATTCGCGTTTTCCATGAGGGGATCGACACCGACATTGTGGCGCCCTGCGCGACCTCGAGCGTCGCTCTGCCGTGCGGACAGACGCTCTCCCGCGAGAACGAGGTCATCACCTTTGTAAATCGCAATCTTGAGCCTTATCGCGGGTACCACATTTTCATGCGGTCCCTCCCGCGCATCCTGTCCGAGCGGCCGAACGCCCATGCCGTCATCGTCGGTGGGGACAAGGCGTCATACGGGCCGGCGCCGGAGGATGGCCGATCCTGGAAGGACATCTTCTTCAATGAGGTGAAGGATGCGCTGCCGGCGGACCGGGTTCATTTCGTCGGAAAGATCCCCTATCCGACCTTCATTGCCCTCATGCAGATTTCGAGCGCGCATGTCTATCTGACTTATCCTTTCGTCCTGTCATGGTCGATGCTGGAGGCCATGAGCGCCGGGGCGCTGGTGATCGCGTCCAAAACGGCACCGGTAGAAGAGGTCATCACCGACAGCGACAATGGACTGCTCGTCAATTTCTTCGACACCGATGCACTATCGGAACTGGTCATCGAGGCGCTTGCCAGGCCGTCGCAGTTTGAGACGATCCGCAGCAACGCACGGCGCCACATCGTGGAACGCTATGACCTCAGGCGGCGGTGCCTGCCTCAGTGGACCAACTTCGTACGCCAGTTCGATCCCGCTCAACGCGCGTCTGCCTAGAACCGTCGACCGAAAGGATGCTTCGCTCCTCACGTCTCAGCCTCGGTGCCCCGTCGACACTGAATAGTTTTCGACCTTACTCCTGAACCGCCGGGCAGCCGTGATCGACCCATTTAATGGGATGGCCGTGGTCCCCCAGGGAGCCGGCCCGGCCGATGACTTCGGAACAGAGTGACCTCTGGAGCAGGTTTTCAAACGCGAGGCCAACCCGCCATTCGCATATAAGATACTGTAATTGCTGAATAAATAACGCCAAATGCCGTTGCATAATCGGAATTTTACAGATGACGATCCAATCGGTCGTGCCGGACGAAGCAGAGGTCATTGAACTTGGGCAGGCCGATTCCGGTCTTTTCGCCATTGCTGCGATCGCAGGTCATTTTCGAATAGCGGCGGATCCCAGGCAGCTGCAACATGAGCTGGGACTGAAGGGCCGGGTTGCTGCGCCGGACGATCTTCAACGGGCCGCCGGTCGTCTCGATTTGAAAGCCCGCTGGATCGTGGACGCCAAGCCAGAGCGTCTGGCGGCCATCCCGCTGCCCGCGGTCGTTGGAATTCGCGACCGCGGCTTCTTCCTGCTGGCGCAGGGACCGAGGAAAGGGCAGTTCAGGCTGCTCGATCCGGTTCGCCGAACCGGCGTCGAGCTCGAACTCGACCAGATTGTCGCGCAATGGGACGGGTCGATCATCCTGGTCACCCGCAAGATCGGCGGCGCGGGCACCGAACCCACGACGTTCGGCTTCAACTGGTTCCTGCCGTCGATCTGGCGCTACCGCAGGCCGCTCTCCCACGTTCTGATCGCGTCATTCTTCGTACAGATATTCGCGCTGGTCACACCGCTGTTCTTCCAGCTCGTCATCGACAAGGTGCTGGTGCACAAGGGATACGCGACGCTCATCGTGCTGATCGTGGGAATGATCACGATCGGCCTGTTTGAATCCATCCTCACCTATCTGCGCAGTTATGTGTTGAATCACACCACCAACCGCATGGACGTCGAACTCGGGCGACGTCTCTTCTTTCATCTCTTCCGGCTGCCGATCGCCTATTTCGAGACGCGCCCGACAGGACAGACGGTCGCGCGGGTTCGCGAACTGGAGACGATCCGCAATTTCCTGACCGGACAGGGACTGACCTCGCTGCTGGATCTGTTCTTTACCTTTGTATTCCTAGCGGTGCTCTTCCTCTACTCAACCACGCTGACACTGGTCGTGATCGCGACCATTCCCGTTTACATCCTGATCGCGAGCCTGATCCGGCCAATCCTGCGCGAGCAGATACGCGAGAAGTTCAATCGCGGGGCGCAAAGCCAGCAGTTCCTGGTCGAGTCGATCGTCGGCGCGCAAACCCTCAAGGCGTCAAGCGTCGAGCCCATGATGCAGGTCCAGTGGGAGGAGCGGCTGGCGGCGTACGTCAAGACGTCGTTCAGCGCCACGATGCTCGGCACGCTGGGTCAGAACCTGATTCAGTACGTTACCAAGCTGACGACGGCGCTCATTCTGCTTTTTGGCGCCCAAGCCGTCATCAACGGCACGATGACAATCGGCGAACTCATCGCCTTCAACATGATCTCATCGCAGCTGATTCAGCCGGTTCTCAGGCTGTCGCAGCTCTGGCAGGATTTCCAGCAGGTGCAGGTCTCCGTCGAGAGACTCGGCGATATCCTCAACTCTCCCGTCGAGCCGGTGCCGCCCAACCTCCCGACCCTCGGCCCGCTGAAGGGCGCAATCGAGCTGCGCGGCGTGACATTCCGCTATCAGCCCGGCAGGCAGGAGGTGATCCGCGATTTTTCGCTTTCGATCAGGCCAGGCGAAGTGATCGGCATCGTCGGCCCGTCCGGATCCGGCAAGTCGACGCTCACCAAACTCGTCCAGCGGCTGTATTCGCCAGAGCGCGGACAAGTGTTTCTCGACGGCATAGACATCGCCCAACTCGATCCCGGCTGGTTGCGCCGCCAGATCGGCGTTGTGCTGCAGGAGAACATGCTGTTCAACCGCAGTATCCATGACAACATTGCCTTGACGAATCCGGCGATGTCACGATCACACGTCATGGACGTTGCGCGGCTCGGCGGCGCCGACGAGTTCATCTCCAAGCTGCCGCAGGGCTACGATACGATCATCGAAGAGCGCGGTGCCAATCTTTCGGGAGGTCAGCGCCAGCGCATCGCGATCGCCCGGGCGCTCGCGACCAATCCCCGCCTGCTCATCCTGGATGAGGCCACGAGCGCACTCGACTATGAGAGCGAGCGCATCATCCAGAACAACATGCGGGCCATCGTCAAGGATCGAACCGTGATCGTGATCGCGCATCGGCTCGCGGCCGTGCGCCCTTGCAACCGCATCGTCGGCATCGCGGACGGCAGGCTGGTCGAGCAAGGCAGCCACGAACAGCTGATAGCCAAGCCGAACGGTCTCTACGCGCACCTGTGGTCATTGCAGAACGACTGGGCAAAGTCATGAACAAGGTTGCCCTGCTCCGCACCAAGACTGCCGCCTCAAACGCCCAGGCGACGGGGCTCGATCGCGATTTCCTTCCCGCTGCGCTCGAGATATTGGAGACGCCGCCGCCGCCGCTGCCAATTGCGCTGATGTCGACGATTTGCGCGTTCACGGTCATCGCGCTGGCGTGGTCGTATTTCGGTCACATCGAGGTTCATGCCGTGGCCCAGGGCAAGATCGAGCCGTCGGGCTTCGCGAAGGTCATCCAGCCCTTCGATTCAGGCAAGGTCACTTCGCTGTCCGTCCAGAATGGCAGGCACGTCAAACGCGGTGACGAACTGATTGCATTCGATCCAACCGAAAACCAGGCCGACGCCAGAGGTTGGCGCGAGGCGATCAGCGCCAGCGAGGCCGAGGTCATTCGAAGGCGCGTGGCGATCGAAATGGCGCGCAAGTGGCCCAATCAGCCGTTGCTGCCCGCGCCGGTGATCAGCTGGACCGACGACGTGCTTCCGATGAGCCGGCCTCGCGAAGAGCAGGTGTTGCTTGCGGACCTGAGCCAGCTCAGCGAATCACTCAGGAATCTTGAAAAGAAGATCGCGGAGAAAACCGCGACGCGGGAGCGGCTCAACATGAGCATCGCCTTCCAGACGGAGCTGATCAAGACCCTTCAGGACCGCGTCCATGTGCGCGAGCAATCGCTCAAGCTAGAGGTCGGCACCAAGATCAATCTGTTCGACGCTCTCGAATCTCTCGATAAGTCGCGTTCCGCGCTCGCAAGCGACGAAGGACAGCTTCTCGAGACCAGGGCCGGGATCGAGGAATTGGAGAGCCAGAAGGACAAGACGATCGCGACGTTCGTGGCTGACAACGCGACGAAGCTTGCGGAAGCCGAGCGCAAGCGCGACGACGCCGTTCAGCAGCACGCGAAATCACAGGCCAAGCTGAGTCGCTCCAAGCTCTACGCGCCGGTGGACGGTACGGTGCAACAACTTGCGATCACCACCGTGGGACAGGTTGTTACAATCGGCCAGCAGCTGATGACGATCGTGCCCGACGACGATCGCCTTCAGGTCGAGATCTACGTCACCAACGCCGACATCGGCTTCATCAAGCCCGGACAGGATGCCGCAATCAAACTTGACGCGTTTCCGTTCACCCGCTTCGGCACGCTTCATGGAAAGGTCATCGAGGTGGCCACCGACGCGGTCGACGAGATGACCGCGCGCCGCGAGCAGGCCAATCCGATCAGCGCCGCCAATAGTCCGAGTTCGGCCGGCACAGCAGGCGCCACCGCCGGACAACCCCAGAACTTTGTCTTCCCGGTCATGCTGTCCCTCGACGAGACAGCGATGAAGGTGGACAACGCATCGATTCCGCTGATCCCCGGCATGACGCTGACCGCGGAGATCAAGACGGACAGGCGGCGCATCATCGACTACCTGGTCTCCCCGCTTGCCAAGGTCGCGTCCGAGGCCCTGCGCGAGCGCTAGCATCGATTGGCGGCCGTTTAACCGGGTCAAGCCCGATCAATGGGACAAGGCGCCTGCGCGCCAGCGCAGGGGCCCTGACCTCACCGGACGACAGCGGATCGGTTCCACGACCTGGAGATTGGTTCGTTCACCGCTGCCGCCGACATAACGGCTTTCCGGCAGCAAGGGCCGGAATAATCCGACTGAGACACAACCATAATGTTGCCGTTCCATCGGCGCCGTGCCATGTCCCTAGATCGAACAGAGGACATCGTTTGGCGATCGTGTGCGCTCAGTCTGCCGAATGTGATGAGCACCAGTGAAACAGTCGACACGCGCAGCCCGGTACGGCGGTAGAACAGAATGAACGATCGCATGATTGAGCAGGAGCCCGGCCCCGACCGGCACCGTGCGCGGCTCGCTCTGCTTGCCTATGCCCACATCCTGGCGTGCTGCATTTCGCTGTATTTCATCACGGTCACCGATGCCTTCCCAGGTGTCATCGGGTTCGACAAGTCGCACCTTGCAGTTGCAGTTTTGAACGTACTAGCGTTCAGCCCCGTCGTCCTCCTGTTCGCAATCGGACGCTTCAGCTTCGGCTATCTCGTCGGATTCTACTTTTATGTCATGATTCTGGGATATCTCTGGCTGATCGAATTTTCATTGCTCGATTACGATCACCGCCTGGCGCTGATATCGATCGTGCTATCGGCCTTCGCATTCCTCGCGCCGGCGGTATTGATCACCTCACCGGTACGGCAGGCCGTCGTCATACCGGCACGCGCCTTTCATATCATGCCTACCGCCATCCTGATCGCGTCGGCCGTCATCATCGGCATCGGTTCGCTTTATCATCTCAAGCTGGTCGACCTCTCCGAGATGTACAAATACCGCGCCGAGGTGGCATTGCCGGGCCTGCTGCGATACGCCGCCTGGATCGTTTCAAACGCCCTGTTGCCGCTGGCCTTTGCCTGCTTCGTCGTCAGCAAGCGAATTTGGCAGGCAGGGATCGCCCTGGTGCTGATGCTCCTGTTCTACCCGATCATGCTGACCAAGATGGCGCTGTTTGCTCCGGTTTGGCTGCTGTTTCTCGCCCTCATCTGCAGGCTGACCGAGGCCAGGGTCGCAACGATCCTCTCGTTCTTCGTGCCAGTCCTGGTAGGCGTCGCCCTGTTTCTCCTGGTCAAGGCCGGTGTGTTTCCGTTCAAGCCCGGGCTGGTCTATTTCGGTACCGTCAACACCAGGATGATCGCAATCCCCTCGCTCGCCCTCGAGGTTTACAACAACTACTTCTCGACGCACCCATTGACCCATTTCTGCCAGATCAACGTGGTGAAGCTCGTGGCCACCTGCCCTTACGACGAGCCGATATGGGCCGTGATGGCCAAGGCCTACGATCTCGGCGCCTTCAATGCTTCGCTATTCGCGACCGAAGGGATCGCTTCGGTCGGCCACGTGCTTGCCCCGCTGTCCGCGCTGGGCTGCGGCCTGATCATAGCTCTCGGCAATCGCCTGTCGTCGGGCCTGCCGCCGAAATTCGTGCTGCTGTCGGGCGGGTTGCTCCCGCAGGTGCTGCTCAACGTACCGCTTTCGACAGCCTTGCTGACGAATGGCACCGCACTGCTTTTCCTGCTCTGGTACATCGTGCCACGGTCGGCCTTCGACCAAGCCCCGGCGACCGCTGCAAGCGGGCATCGACAGGGCGCAAGCGTCGACTAGCTGGAGCGTGATCAAGGAAAACGCGAAGCGGTGCTCCGAAAGGATCAGGCCCGGGCAACGAGCCGGATTGCGATGATGGTTCGCCCCGGCTTCATTGCGCCTTGCCGCGCCGCTCTGCGCCCATCCAGCACCCGCTCTCGATCGGATCGTGGCGTGCTGGCCGCCCCATCGGAGCGCTCGCGAAATTTCTATGCCCGAATGATGTTGTCCGCCGGCTGCGGAAACTTGCCGCGGCAATCGACAAGCAACGGCGCGTGCGCGCCGAGCAGCTGATAGTCGAACTTGTCGTGGTCGGTTGCAAGCAGGACGCAGTCGAAGCGCCGCAAATTGTCCTCGGTGAGCGCAACGCTCGACAGATCGAACGAATGGGCCCGCATCTTCGGGAACGAGGGAACGTGCGGATCGCTGTAAGCGACCTTGGCGCCGAGATCGCGAAGTTTCTCCATGAGGAGAACCGAAGGTGATTCGCGAACGTCGTCGACATTCTTCTTGTAGGCGATGCCGAGAACCAGGATAGAGCTGCCGCTGATCGATTTATGTCGCTGATTGAGTGCCAGCGAGAGCTTCGATACGACGTAATCCGGCATCGAAGAGTTGATCTCTCCGGCAAGTTCGATGAAGCGCGTATGCATGCCGTACTCCCGCGCTTTCCAGGTCAGGTAGAACGGGTCGATCGGAATGCAGTGCCCGCCGATGCCCGGGCCGGGGTAGTACGGAACAAACCCGAACGGCTTGGTCGCCGCGGCGCGGATCACCTCGTGAATGTCGATGCCCATCTTGTCAGCGACCATCTTCATCTCGTTGACGAGACCGATGTTCACCGAGCGATGGATGTTCTCGAGCAGCTTCGTCAACTCGGCCGCCTGGGTCGAGCTCACCGGAACGACCTTGTCGATCACCTGACGATAGAGGGCGATGCCGGCCTCAAGACATGCCGGCGTACAGCCACCGCAAACCTTCGGAATCGAGCGGGTCGAGAAATTCTGGTTGCCCGGATCCTCGCGCTCCGGCGAGAACACAAGGAATACGTCCTGTCTCTTATACAAACCGCACTTTGTATAAGAGACAGTCAACTCCTCCTCGGTAGTGCCTGGATACGTGGTGCTTTCGAGCGACAGCACCATTCCCTGATGCAGGTAAGGCAGAAGCGATTCCGTCGTGTTCAGCACGAAGCTGAGGTCGGGTTCGCGGTATTTGTTGAGCGGGGTCGGGACACAGAGGATGAGCGCATCGACTTCCTTCGCACGGGAAAAATCGGTGGTCGGCTCGAAGCCGAGTTCCGTCGCCCGCCGGATGCTGGCGCTCGATATATGTTCGATATAGGAATGCCCGGCCCGAAGCGCATCGACCTTGGCCTGGTCGATATCGAAACCGATGACCTTGTAGCCGACCTCGCTATAGCGCAGCATGAGCGGGAGGCCGACATAGCCCAAGCCCACGATGCCAATCTTGGCAACCTTGCGGTCCAGCTTGTCAATCAGTTCGGAGTTCATGTCTTACGCCCGTACGCCTGGTTGTGATGATCTCCGCCTGGCAGATATCATCGGGTTCTAATCAGCCTGCCGAAATGCGCCGAGGGAGCTTCTAACGAAGGGGTGCATAGACGTGTTGCGCCTGACCGGCAAGCCAAAAGCGGGTAAAAAAGCCCCTGTCCGCCCCCCGCAGCGGCCGCTGCCAAACCCTGCGGATCGCCGCTCGATCCGGCCGTTCAGGACCTCAATTCCAGTAGGCCATACAAGGCCCAGGCGCCGCTGTCCAAGCGGCCCTCGGGCTTCACGAGAGGGTCAAATGCATGGGAGGACCAAACGGCGCGTCAGACGGCGGCAGCCCCTGCATCACGCGATCATAGGCCACTTCAAATCGTTCGGCGCAGGCATCGGCAGAATGCCATCTGACGGCGAAATCGCGGCTGGCCCTGGCCAGTTCGCGACGCCTGCCTGCATCCGAGAGCAGACCCTTCAGCACGTCGTAGACGGACTCCTCGGTCGCCGAGACGATCGGGCACTCGTCGACAAAAGGCACCCTGCTGAATCCCGGCAGTTCGTCTTTCTGCATGTAACATACCACAGGCCGCCCCAACATCATGCCTTCACAAGCCTGGGCGCCGTACCGGCCGAGGTTGAGTTGATCGACGATGACGTCGGCTTGCACCTGGATGAAGCGAACATCCTGGCTCGGTACATTGGTGACGAATTCGAGCTTGACCGGGAAGCCTTCCTGCTTCAGCCGCTCGATCGCAGCGAGGATCGCTCCGGTCCCCTTGATGTTCCGACCGTTCCGGGACCTCAATTCATAGTTCCCCACCGCGTGATAGACGATGAGTTCGCCGGGCGACCGCTGAAGCCGGTACTTTTCCGGAATTTCCAGATCGGGCCGCCAGACCTCAGGATCCAGCGCCATCGTTAGCGCGTCACGACAGACCGTCGCGATATTACCCTTCCAGTCGAGTGACGGCGCTCCGCCGGTATCGACCATGTCGCACATCGTGTGGACCTTGCGTCCCCATGCCAGGTTGCTGGTATCGGAGCAGACCTGCGGCTGGTCTTGCCAGACACAACGGTTGCATGCGCCACACCACTTGTTGATGCTCGATTGCGCAACCCCATCCGAACAGCCGACCACCGTGTACCCGATCTTGACGCCGCGCTGACGCAGACGAAGGAAGTCGACCGGCAACCGATCGTAGGTCACGTGCTGATCGAAATAGGCCGGGAACATCGACATGACGCCCCTGCCGTAGAAATGGAGCATTCGAAACCGGCCCTCCGCCTCCGCAAAAAACTCGATGAGCTTGCGCCGGTACTGCTCCGGTTCGGGATCGAACAGATTGATATCATCGCCGTGATAGAACTGAGCCTGCCCTGCATTCGGATCTTCAATGTTCGCGCACACGGCGTCCCAGCCGCGCCTGCGCAATGCTTCGGAAAGATAGAAGAAATTGTAGTAGCATTGGTGCAGGAACAGGACACTCCGCCTCTCGCGGCCAACGCCGTCGCCCGGCGTGTCGCCGGCACGGACCTTCGCCGCCCGCGCGTCCGCGATCTCCGCATCGAATGCCAGCAGCGGCTCGACGAGCCGGTCGAAGTCAGCGACATATGAGATCGCAATGGACCCGCATCTGACGATCGAGCGCTTCGAACCCGACCGGCGAAGCGTTGCGGAAATGACCGATTCGCCTCGACTGAAAGCGTCGATGTCGGCAGGGCTGCCAATAATCAGGGGGCCGAGCTTCCAGGCCTTGGCAATACTCCGCAGTTGTCGGTTTCTCTTGATCTCCAGTTCAAGCAAGGCGACGGGAGCCCAAATCAGGTTGCCCACAGCGGTCAGCAGCCAGCCGCCCAGAGCCGTCAGGCTCCCGATGGCCGCCATCAATTTTCTGATCGCGACCACCAAGGCGAGTCGGACAGGCCTCATCCCCGGACGACGCAAGATGGCGCGGATGGGCGCACCCAGCCTTCCCTCGCAATTCATCCCCAGACGGCGCATGATGGCGACTACAAACACTCTCAGCTTCCTGCTTCCCGCTCGTTCGAACCTTGCTGACCTGCAATACCCGCATTCCGGACCGACATCGATCTGTCACGGTCTTACTTCGAATCCGCCCCGCGTAGAACGGCCGCCGCGATCACGTTCTGTCATGCACGGTCGATCCGGACCGTCCGGCGCATCGAGCCTTCCGTCAGAGTCACGCTTCGGCTTTGGCGGACGATGGCTTCGCGGGAAGCTGGCGCTGGTTGCAGCCGTTACGCCACGCAAAATTCACCACAGCGTTCAGTGCCGCACTTCCGGCACTCAGACTGCGACCTGCCCTGATCCGATGCGTGTCGCCGATGATGCCGGCCGCGAAGTACGCATGCAGCCGACAAGGCCGGCTACGATTCGATTTTCTTCAAGACACGCCCCATGAGATGGCTCCCCGCGAACAGGTCGGGCAAGACCTTCTGCACGTCGCGCGCGATCCGATTGAGGGCGTGCTCGAAAGCTGGCGTCGCGGGAGCCACCAGCTTGGGATGAACGACGCGACTGATCAGGAAGTAGGTGCCGAAATTGCGGGTATCGAGCGTCGTAAACTTACCTGCCGTCATGTTCTCGAATTCGTCTTCCTCGAACTTGAGCGAGCCGACATTGCCATGGCCGCGGTCGGGAATAGCGACGAGGCCGAGGGCTTCCCGGGTCTCGTTCAGCTTCGCCAATCCGTCGCGGTTTCCTTCCACCATGATGTAGAGACCGCCCGGAGCGAGCATCGCGTGGATCTTGTCGAGCATGGCACGCTGGCTCTCCACGCTCGTCATGTTCAACAGCACTCGCTCGGTGACGACGACGTCGAATGATCCGTCTGGAACGGGCAGCGTCGTGATGTCGCCGACCCGGAAATCCGGCATGTTCGTGACACCGAGTTCGCGTGCCAGTTCGGGCGTATCGGCGATCAGAGACTCAGCAAAGTCGATCCCCGTCACCTTGGCGTCGATCTCTGAAGCCATGCGAAGCGTCGTGTAGCCGTTGCCGCAGCCAAGATCGACGATCCGCGGCGTTCCCGGCTTGAAAGCCTTGATGCTGCTGATGATGAAGTCGATCTCGAGCTCCCGCATGTTGGTATCGCGGGAGGTCGCGTAGCGGCCGCCCCCGGCCTGCTTGCTGAATTCACCCTGCTTGAAAGCAGAGCGCTTTTGCTCGTCCATGGCGTCGTAGTCGCCGGCCGTCGTCACGGAAACGGACGCGCTGGGTTTCGACCGCACCACCTCGCCTTCGGCCAAGGTGGCCATGTCGTGCAAATCGGACAGATAAACCGCACCGAGCGAATCGATCGATCGGATCGCACGCAGCAATTGAATGAGATTGGTTCGGGTGCCGCCGCCGTCCGCGACCTTGTCCTGCCATGGCCTGCCGCTCTCCCGATACGCCTTGTAGTGCGCGGAGTTCGGTGTGTTCAAGGCAACGTGAATCGGATGAAAGTTGAAGATTTTGAGCCCGGGCGTCGCCAGCAACGGGATGAGCTCTGATACGTCCCGATCGGGGAATTGATTGAACCACATGCCGTCGCCAAAAAAGACCGGATAGCGCATGAGGCCTGACGAGTGCAGCAGCGGCCTGATGTCCGGCTGCGGGTAGAGCGAGAGGTTCGAGTCGTACTCATATCCCATCGCCTTGAACTGATCGGCGACGTTGGACGTGCTGTAGAAGTGGTGCGACCGGTAGAATTTGGCCGCGGGATTGAGCGACTGCATATGCCGGCAAACTTCGGCAGTGGTGCTTCCGTGTGTGCTTCCCTCGAGGAAATTCGGATGCACGCCGACACGCTGCATCCAACCGGTGAACCGCTTCTCGATGTATGGCGATTTGTGCGTGACGAAGGGTGTCAGCGGCACTTCAAATTCGTCAAAAACGGAAAAGCAGGCCGCAATCGCCTCTTCGTCGGCCCAGTCAATATCTGACGTAAAGCAAAACACCGGCTTGGCGCCGAGATTGCGTGCAAAGTCGGGATTGAGAATCTTAGTGACCACGGAACTCTCGTTAATGTTGGATTGGTGACTGCATATACCCCACGATCTCTGACAAGAGATCTTTGGACTTACATATCCTGGAGCGACGCGCCGGCCGGCACTACATCAGTTTGTGCCATTTTGCAGCGTCCGGGCGTGAAGGTCAATCATCGAGCCGAGGATGAGCGAAGGATGCGGAAGCAACGACCCTCGCGGCGGCACCTGTCGATGATGATGAATTCGTCCGACCGTTGATCGACGTCGCCGCAGATTTTCAACGGCCGCTTTTCCCGATGTTCCGCCGGCCCGCGAGCGCGATGCGTGCATCATAGTCACTGCGAATCCTGCGGGCACGGCCGATGATCGCGCGCTCGATCCGCGCCGAGGGCGGCATTGCCTCCGGGGTCCAGACATCTGGATGCGTCAGCAGATGCAGGCGATCGTGACCTTCGCCGATGACTTCCTTCATGGGCTTGAACCGCCAATAGCCGTTTGAATCGGAACAATAGACGTAGTCACGTCGCATGCGGCCGGAATAGGCGTTGAACAGTCCGCCAATCGTTTCGTCCTGGAATTCGAGCAAGTTCGACTGGTCAGGATTGTGCCAGCTGAGCGCTGCGATCGGCGCCTGGAGCAGCGTTTCCAGCAACACTTGTTCCCGCCGCACCGCGGCCTCGAGAGTGGCATTGGTCCAGGTTTTCACACCATAGGCGGCCGCGTCAAAATGCAGTCCGACCTCATGACCGAAAGATCGAATACGCCGCAGCAACGCCTCGATCTCCGGCTCAAAGATGCTGTAGAACTGCGAGCGCGGATTGACGAAGTAGGTCGCGGCGATGCCCTCGTCTCGTTCGATCTCCGCCAGGCGAGCGGCGCGGTGCATCGACATGTCGACATCGTGGCGCCAAACCACGTGACGTTCGGCAGGCTGCTTGCCATACCCCGCGAAGCTGTATCCCGCACTCTTCAGCACCTGCAGCAAGGCCCGGAAGCCTGCTTCGGTAAATTCAGCGAACTCGCTCTGATCAGCGCTTTCATGCGGCGTCTGCTTGTCGATCCGGAATAGCTGTCCGTGAAGCTCGACCGTCAGGTTGGCGTGCGAGGGTGACTCGAATGCGCGCAGGCGTCGAGCGAGTTCCTCGGCGGTGACGAGAGGACTGAGCTGGCAGAAGCGGCGGAAATCCGCCCGACTTGTCTTGATCGGCCCCCATTGCACGTCCGGGAGTGCTGGCATGGGCTCGCGGTCCAGCATCCGTTTCCCGTACCGCTCAAGGATACGAAGCGCGGCCTGGTTCGCTTCGACGAGGAGATTGTCAGGCGTGGCATCCGGCCTGACATCGAATGTGTCCACCGCCACGATCGGGCCATCGTCAACCCGCGGCGTCATCAGGTGCAACGTCGCACCGTACGTTCGCGCACCATCATAGATGGCAAAATGATGCGGGTCTCGGCCGGGAAATTCCGGCGCAGCGGCGTGTAGATTATAGGCCGGCTTGGCCAGACCGGCCAACAGGTCCGCAGGCACGATGACGCTCGTTCCGAAACTGATCAGACTCGTGTCGGCATCGATCGGAGCGGCCAGCAACCCGCTCATATCGCGGACCACCGCGATCGACGCCGCGAGGCCGAAGGCTTGCTTGATCCGGTCGAGAGCAGCCCCCGTCGAACTCGTCAGCAGGACAATCTTTTGCGTCATGAGCCCTTCCCTGCCTCCGCGAGCGGACGGCCATCCCACATCAGGTAATCGATCACCGAGAGTCCGGGAATGAAACGAGACGGCTCGCAATAGGCCTGCTGAACGAAACCCAACTTGACGAGGCCGAGACCATTCTCGGCAAACAGATCGTCACGCTGATAGCCGGCCGCCCCGTCGCCCGACAGATAGGCTGAGCCATTCACGGCCTTGACGAGCGAGACAAGCATCTCGGTGGCCATGCCTGAATATTGAAGCGAGGACTGCAGCACAAACCGCGTCGACAGGCCGAGGTGAGCCGCGATTGCCTTGATGGCGCGAGTGTTGAAAGCTGCGAGATTGCCTTCGGACTCAAGGATGAGCGGCTTGAGCAACGTCATGCAACTCTCGAATTGCGGTGACCGGCGGTAATTTGCATCCAGAGTCCGCAACAGCTTGTTCCGCCAAGGTTGCGAGTCGTCGATCTGCACCATGCCGATCGGAGTGCCAAAACGCATGTGCTGGAGCGGACAAGTCACCCAGCGGGCCTCAGCCTGCACCGCCAGACGCACCCGATTGCACCACGACCCCATGCCGCCCGAGCCGGCACGCGGATAGGCCACGGCGTCAAGCAATATCAACGTATCGGCGCGCCGAATCTTCTCGAAATAACCGAGCCAGGGGAAGAAATTCGGTTGATGAATCCCAACAAGACCGGTCACGGCGTCTCACAAGCGCGCGTCAAAGAACGACTTGAGGCGACGAAACCACATCAGACCTGCGGCAAAGACGATCGTGGAGACGACGGCCAGATAGGCCACCATCCAAACCGGCGGAAAGGCGCCGTCGATGATCGGGGCGCGAAACAATGCCGCTATGACGTAGAACGGGTTGAATTGCAGCAACTTTCCGAGACCGGCGGGATAGGCGCTGATCGGGTAGAAGATCGGAGACGCAAACAGCAGCAAGGTCAGGATATTTGGCAGCGCCAGCGCGGTATCCCGCACGAAGACGTTGAGCGCCGAAAGGAAAAGACCGAGCCCGGCAACGAACATGATGCCGAGGAACAGCGAGATCGGCAGGATCAGCAGCGCCGGGCTGGGCGCCTCACCCGATACGACGTGGAGGACAGCAATGACACCGAGCGACACGAGTAGCGGGAATATTCCGGTCAGGGCACCCACGACAGGGAGAAGCTCCGACTTGAACGCGATGTTCTTGACGATTCCGGCATTTCCGACGACCGACGTCGTCGAGATGGACAGCCCCTCACTGATCGCAAGCCAGGGACCGTAGCCGCTGAGCAGCCAGATGACGTAGGGGATCGCGCCTTCCTTGTGGGGCAACCGTCCGGGAAAAACGAACGTGAAGACGAATGTGAATATCCCCATCAGGAACAGGGGCGAAAGCACCGCCCAGATCAAGCCGAGGCCGGAGCCGAGATAGCGGTCACTGACAGTGAGCTTGAACAGGCTCAGGAGCATGCCGGCATCTCGGCGATCGAAACCGGCGATATTCATGAACTGGCAAGCGCGATCGTGCGCCCCTCGATTTGTGGAGAACACAGAAGCAGTGGCTTGCCGCCGAACTGTCCTTCGACATCGACGACTTCGAACACGCGGGTCGCGCCGTCCAGCCGCCCCTCTTCATCGCGCAGTTCGACATCGATCCGATAGAGATCGGCGCCAAGAACGAACGGATCCATGACGACACGAACCTCGAACGGCTTCGAGACCGGCAGATCGAGCAGCCCGGCATCCTTCGAATCCTGCCGCCAGACCAGCCGGCCATCCACCCGCAGAATGGAGAGCGACACCCGGCAGGCCCCAACGGGCTCGTGCAGCACCCCCGCGATCTGCATCTCGAGCGGACGCATCGCTGCCAGTGCAGCCCCTTGATCCTTGCCGTCCTGAATGAGCTTGACCCCGGTCAACACTCCACCATTCCGCTGGACGTCAGGGCCACCGCCGGACTGCCCGAACTTCCTCATCAACGATTTCTCATCCGCGTCGCGTACCGACTGTTCATACGCCGCGGCAACCGTCTTTGGATCACCGTCCATCACGATGCGGCCATGGTCCAGCCACAGGCAACGCGAGCACATCTGCACGATCGCACTCAGCGCGTGCGCAACCACGATCACGATGCGTCCGGTCGCAGCTACCTCAGCCATCTTGCGGGAGGCTTTCTGGCTAAAGAAGTAGTCACCGACCGACAGCGTCTCGTCGATCACGAGAACGTCCGGATCGATGAACGCCCCCATCGAGAACGCGAGACGCGCCTTCATGCCCGATGAATAGGTGCGCACCGGCCGGTCGATGAATTCGCCAAGCTCGGTGAAATCGATGATCTCCTGTCGAACCGCGTCGATTTCCGCCCGACTTCTGCCGTGGATCGACGCGTCGAGATCAATGTTCTCCCGTCCGGTGAGATCGTCGCGCAGGACCGCCCCGATAGAGAGCATGGCATGGACATCGCCGCTCACCTCAACGGTGCCGGACGTTGCCGGCATCAGTCCCGTCAGGACAGCCAGCAGTGTCGTCTTGCCGGCTCCGTTCGGACCAATGATGCCAACCCGCTCGCCCTGATCGATGTCCAGGCTGACCTGTTCGAGCGCGCGCACCTCGCGCACGCTGGTTTCGACCTTGCCGGCGCGCAACGCTGCCAGCAGGGAGACCGGGCCGCCCCCATGCTCGGCAAGCGCGAACGTCTTGGAGAGGTCCCGTATCTTTATCGATGCGCGTGTCAATGCAATGCCCACCGCGCTGGAAGCACCAAGCCTTCCGCCGCCTGCCCGGCGACCTCCAGTGCCAGCCCGTTCCCATCGAGCCAGCTGAAGCCGTCAAGACCGATGCGCTTGCGCGTCTCGTCAACCAGCATCACGCCAAGCCGGCATTGATAGTGCCCGGGCTCGAGCGGGAAGGCAGGGACCGAAACTTCAACTGCGTAGCGTCCCGGCGCGTTGCCTACCAGGACGGGCGCGCGCGACATTACCGACGTCTCCCAACCGAAGCCGGGCTGCAGGCGCTCGACCATGAAAGTGGAAAACACCTCGGCGGGTTGAAAGATATCGACTTCGGCACGCATGACGAAGTCGTCGCCCTGCCTGATGACTGGCGGATAGGACGGGACCTCCCGAAATTTCGCGATGCCGCGAACGTAGTCGTCGCCGGCCTGATCGCCGTACAGATACTGCCGCACGGCCCGGTCCGCGGGACCGGAGAAGACAACCTTGCCGCCGTCCAGAACGCGCGCGGTCTCGCACAGGCGCAAGATCGCAGCCCAGTCGTGCGTCACCAGGATTCCCGTAGCCCCCCGGGACAACCTGTCCCGCAGCCGCCGCCAGCATTTCGACTGAAAGTGCTGGTCTCCGACCGACAGGATCTCGTCGAGCAGATAGACATCGTATTGGCCGGCCGTCGCAGTTGCAAAATAGAGCCTCGCCCCCATGCCGGCCGAATAGGTCTGCACGGGATCGTCGAACCGATCTTCGAGCTCCGAGAAATCCTGGATCTCGGCGATCATCTCCGAACGTTCGCGGGCCCCGAAGCCGTGCACCATGAGCAGGCGGTCGGCGTATTGGCGGCCGGTGAGCTCACGACTGCCGACAACGCCGAGTTCATACAGCGCCGACATGGCGCCGGTCACCGAGACCCGGCCGACGTCGGGCGAATAGGCGCCGCCGATGACCCGCAGCAACGTCGACTTGCCAGCGCCGTTCCTGCCGAGAATGCCAACAAACTGACCTTTCGGTACATCGAATGTCACGTCCTGGAGGGCCTTGTAGCGCGACACTGCTCGGTCGAGACCAAACGCGATCCGCCACGCATTGCCGCGATCGATCAACGCGAAGCTCTTCGAGACCCCCTCGCAGGTGATGGCGACGGCGCGGCGCATTCTTACGGTATTCCTTCGAGCAGGCTGGACGCTGGCGCTCAAGCGGCCGCGAGCGCTCGGCTCAATGCGTCGACCACGACGTCGATATCCGATGCCGCCATTCCCGGGAACAACGGCAGCGTGATCGTCGTGTCCTCGGCCAAGATGGCGTTCGGAAATTGGCTGGGATCGACGCCATACTTGTTCCGATAATATCCCAACGCGGGCACGGCGTGGGTCCCGGGCCGGGTTTGAATCCGCAGCTCGGCGAGCGCGGCCATCACAGCGTTGCGACGGCGGCGGCCGCCCTGCGGAATCCGGATGACGAACGACTGATAGCTGTGCCCCGCATCCTCGGCCGGCAACACGACGTCCGAAATTCCCGACAAACGCTCCCGGTACGAAACCGCAAGACCCCGACGTTCCGCCAGAAGCGTGTCGAGCTTGGCCATCTGCGCAACGCCAACGGCGGCCTGAATGTCAGACAGGCGCAGATTGTATCCGATGCGATCGTAGTTTGCCATTGTCCACGGTCCGACGCCTTCATCCTCGATGACGCGCTGTGCACCGGCACCGTGATTGCGTACAGACCCCACGATTGCCGCGATCGAGTCGCTGTTGGTCGTCACCGCTCCGCCCTCGCCGGTGGTCACGACTTTCCGCGGATGAAACGAGAAGCAGCCAATATCGCCAAGCCCGCCCACGGGCTTGCCGTCATAGGACGTTCCAATCGCGCACGCGGCATCCTCGATGATCGCGATCCCATGGCGCGACGCGTGCGCGCGGATTTCATTCATCGGCGCGGCCAACCCGAATAGGTGCACCGCGACGACCGCCCGCGTCTTCGGCGTGATCGCTGCCGCGAATGCAGCGGGATCAAGATTGTACGTATCCAGATCGATATCTGCGAAAACCGCCTTTGCGCCGACATATTCGGCGCAATGCGCGCTCGTCACCCAGGTGAAGGCCGGCACGATGACTTCGTCGTCCGGCCCGAGCCCCAAAGCCATCGTCGCGAGATGCAGCGCGGCGGTACAGGACGTCGTGGCCAACGCATGCTTGACGCCATGACGTTCCGCGATCAGTCCTTCGAACTTCTGCGTCATCGGACCTTGCGTGACCCAACCCGAGCCCAGACAGGCGCGCAGCTGCTCGATTTCGGCTTCGTCAAATTTCGGTGCTGTAAGTTGCATGGTCATGCCAGAGGGAGGGGATATGAGATCAAAGAGCCAACGACAGAAGGTCGGGGCTCTCATAGGTGTGGCGTTCGTCGGACTGGGTTTCGCCGAGGAAGAGGTCGAGATAGGGAAGATATGAGTCTGCCCCCACCAGGACAACCTCTATCTTTCCGCGCGTTCGGAGATCATCGAGCTTGCCGGATTGCTTGTCCCGGTGCAGCCGCCGCAGCGCGCCTTGAAAGGCAAGGCCGAAACTCGGACCAAGCATCTGCGGCAGAACCCGCCAGGAATAGTAGGCCAGCAGGAACGAGGGATGCCGCGTTCCAAATTCGAGATCGTCGGGAGCAAACAGTTTCTGCCACGGCAGTCGGATATCCTTCTGGACCTTCGACAGCGGCCGCGCTCCCGGGACTTCGTGGTGCTCTTCCAGCAGGACCGGAAGCACCTGGGTGCGCAGGCCGTGCTCGTCGACATATTGCCTCAGCCCCATGCAGGTGCCCATCGTGCCCGATGCCACAGCCAGGAGCGACGCCTCGCCGGTCGCGGAGAAGAGCTGCGGCGCAAGATTGGTCTTGTGCGCCCAGGGATTTCTCCAGTTGCTGTACTGGTCGAGGGTGTAGGCGCCCTCCTGGGCCCCTTCCCGCCGGGCGCGCTCGACCGGTGTTTCCGCGGGGTCGCTGTGCAGAACGACCTCAACACCACCACCCATCACAGATATCGCGTTGATCTTGCCGCGCGCCGTACCGGCCGGCATGATGAGCTGACAGCGTATGCCGAGCGCCTTGCATATCTTGGCGATGCCGTGCCCCGTGTTGCCGCTCGTCGCCTCCTTCACAATGGTCCGTGGCGTGATCAGGCCTTCGGAGATCGGTCCAAGCAGCAATTCACGCGCCATATATGATTTGCTGTGCTCGACCTCGCCTGGAATCGACGCCGCCCGGATGACGACGCCATCGCCGTGGAATGGATTGAGCCATTCCGGAAACGGCGCGGAAACACGCACCAGGCGGCTGGCAGCCGGATCGGTCGCAGCAAGGAACGGATGATGCGCAAGGCTCATGGCTTGTCACCTTCTTGATCGGCAGTGACGAACTGCACGGATTCGACCAGCCTCGCGGCGCGGTCGCGCGCGTCGGCCGCCGATTTCGATCGCACCAGCACATAACCCGGGCGCGCAAGATCGTTGTGAAGGTCGAGCCGGGCCTTGCCGACCTGTTCGTACATCTCGGCATCGACGACGTCGGGGAGATCCTTGATCCCGCGAAAGCCGTCGATGGCTCGCAGAATGCCTTCTCCGCGCGGGAAATAGTGCCACACCAGATGCTCGGGTGGCTTTCTCGTGAAGTCCGGCTGGCCACCAGTCAAGACTGTTGCGAGCAACCCAGGGTAGTCGTAGCCGGTCGAAATCTCACAGATCGGATGAAAATTCAGGCCACCGCCGGGACGCCCTCCGACTTCGAGCAGCAACGCCTCTCCGTTGCGGATCAGGACCTCGAAATGCGTCGTGCCATCGGTCAGGCGCATCGATGCGCAGGCCGCAAACACCAGACGTTCAAGCGCTGCCCGGTGGGCGTGACCGATCGGGCCGGGAAAGTGAAGCTTCTGCACCACCGTGTGGTTCCCGGGATAGTTCTCCTTGTCCGAGATCGACAGCAGGGTTGGGCTTCCCCGGCAGATCAGCACTTCCAGCGTGTGTTCGGTCCCGTCGACGAACTCCTCAATCACCACATCGCCGTCGAGATAGGTCTTCTCGACGTCGCTCAGGCGAGCCTGCACCTCGTCCCAGCCGCGGGCAACGAACACACCGCGGCTTCCTCCGCCCGAAAATGCCGGCTTGACCACGGCCGGCCAGCTCTCCCATTCCGGAAACTGCCCGGCTGCCAGTTGCGCCACCGTTGTGAATACGCAGCGCGCGGTCGGCAGTCCGCTCTCGACCCAGCAACGCTTCATCGCAACCTTGCTGGTGAAGCAGCGCTCGGCGAACTCGTTCCAGCCCGGCAAGTTGCGGTCGGCCGCGATGCTGGCCGCGCCCCGGATTGCAAAATCGTTCAGCGGAATGATTCCGTCGAACTCGATATCCGCCAGCGCGGCGGAGGTCGCAGCAACGTCGGAGAAGTTCTGCTGGACGAACCGATCCGCGACGTCGCGCGCAGGAGCCTCCGCGCTGCCGTCGACCGCAACGACGCGAAAGCCATGCTGCTGGATCCGCGTGATGGCCGGACAGGCCATCTGATTTCCGCCGAGCAATACAACAGTCTTCATTGGATCTTGACTCCAGCTGCCTTCCGGCTTGCGCGCGACGAGCTAGCTGCCCGTACGGCGCCATCGGCTGCTCAATTCGCGGAGGTTTTCCTGTTGCGCAGCGAAGACGAAGTTGTCCTTGTTGACGTCATTCTCCTTGTACGCGTAGACCGCGTATTCGTATGGCATGTAGTCGTGCCTGACCGTAAACCTGTTGGTCAGCCCGGTGACGACCCGAAGCACATCTGCGAGCGCCGGCCTGGCGTGGACCGGGTGAGTATAGTCGACGATCGGACTCAACAGATTGAAGACGAGTCCCCTTCGGCAGAGCCCCCACATGATCCCCAACATGCTTTCGAAATGCTCCATGAAGGGCACAGCCTCGGTTGCGCTGCTGAGCGCCTGACAGCAGAAACACCAGTCCCACACACGATCCGGCGGGGTCATCTGGATATCGACAACGGCCAACTCCGCTTCCGGATATATCCGTCTTCCCTCTTCGATCAGCTGGGCGTTGATGTCGATCCCGGTGTAGGCGCCTTGCCATCCGGTGGAGCGAAGGAAATCGAACAGATCGCCGTAACCGCAGCCGATATCGACGATCGAGTCCGTCGCCCGCAATCCGTCAACCTGACGCAAAATGTCGAAGAAGAGCGCCTGCCGATGCTTGGGCTCGCCAAGCGCGGCCGCACCGTGTCCGACCTCGTCGATGCGGGTCGCGTAACGTGCCAGGATCTTGTCCTTGTCAATGTCGTGCATGAGTTCGCTCAATTGGTCGGGAGTTTCAATTTGAAGACCAGTTCGTTCAGCCGGCCGACGCCCCGGCTCGCGTCAGCTTGCCAAGCTCGCGGCCGATGCACCATGATCGCTGGAAGACTGCAGGCGTAGCGCATATTCGACGTTGATCAGCGACCAGATCAGCAGACGGCGGTTCTGGCGGCCGTCAAGATGATCGCCGACCAGGGCACGCAGCGGCTTGGGATCGAGATAGCGGTAGATTTCCGCCTTGTCGTCGAACAGGATGTTGCGAACAAAATCGATGCTCTGCCCCTTGAACCAGGACGCGTCCGGACCGGAGAAGCCCTGTTTTTCACGGTCGACGACTTCCTGGGGGATATGGCGCAGCATCACGTTTCGCAGCAGCATCTTGCCGTCACGAGCCTTCTCGAAATACACCGCCGTCTTCCTGCCCGGCTCGTTTTCGTCCAGCGCGACCACCTCATCAAGCTTGCCGAGCTTCATCCGAACCGGCAGCTTCATGGCGAAATCGACCAGATCGTTGTCGAGAAACGGCACCCGCGTTTCCAGCGAATGCGCCATCGACAGCTTGTCTTCGACGGTCAGCAAGCCGTGGAGGAACGTCTTCGCCTCCAGGTAGAGCGAATGATTGACGTAGTCCTCCGGGCGGGTCAGACGCTCGGCGTGCTGATTGAACATGTCCCGGAAGATGTCGCGCGTCCAGACATCCTGCACCTCGCTCCATATCGGCGCGAAGACGCGCTTGAGCACGCTGTTGGGAATGAGCCGCTGCCAGTAGTCGTAGTACTTGTCGATATACTCCTCGAAACTCTGGTTCACCACGGCGCGGTAGTAGCGCCAGGGATAACCACCGAAAATCTCGTCACCGCCCGTTCCCGCAAGAACGACCTTGTTGAACTTGCTCGCGAGCTGCGCGACGTAATAGTTCGGATAGCTCTGACCGACGCGCGGCTCCTCCAGGTGCCAAGCCAGCTTCGGAAGAACCCGCTCCATATCCCCCGACTTGAGCACCATTTCGTAGTGCTCGGTACGAAACAGGTACGACATCCGCTCCGATGCCGCGCGCTCGTCGTACTGAAGCTCCATGCCCGACGCCGAGCTCAGGTCGAAACCGCAGGTGAACGTCCGCATGTAGCTGAGCGACTGCGCTGCGATCGCCGTGACCGTTCCCGAGTCGATGCCGCCCGACAGATACGCACCGATGTCCACATCCGACACGAGTTGCCTCTTCACGGCCTGCTGGATCAGGTGATCGAGCTCTTCCTGATATTCGGCCTCGGAGCGGGCGGTTTCCGGCTCTTGAAAGGAATAGTCCCAGTACCGGGTCAGCTTCGGCTGCGCTCCGGGCGCCGCCTCCGGCGACATGCTGAGGTAGCAACCGGCGGGAAGGATACGGACCCCCTTGAGCAAGGTACGGTCCGTAAAGAAATTCTGGAACGTGAAGTACTCCAGCAGGCCTTCGGAATCGAGCTGCGAGCTGAAGCCCGGAACGGGGCGAAAAGCTTTCGATTCCGAGGCAAACAGCAGCTGCTTGCCGTTGAACCAGTAGTACAGCGGCTTGATACCGTAGCGGTCCCTTGCGAGCGTGAGCCGACGTTCCTTTCGATCCCACAGCGCAAAGGCAAACATGCCGTTGAACCGTTGCAGGGCGCCAAGCCCCCAGGCGGCGATCGCCTGCAACAACACCTCGGTATCGCTACGCGACCTGAACTGGTGCCCTTGCGCTTCCAATTCGGCGCGAAGTTCCCGGAAGTTGTAGATTTCGCCATTGTAGGAAATCACGAACCGGCCATCGGCCGTATGCATCGGCTGCTCGCCGGTCTCGCTCAAATCGATAATCGCGAGCCGACGATGTCCAAGGCCAATCGCACCATCGATCCATTGGCCCTCACCGTCGGGACCACGATGCGCGATCATTGTCGTCATCGCACGCAAGACGCGCGAAGACACCGGCCGCTGATCGAAGTTGAGAATTCCTGCGACGCCGCACATGCTAGATATGCCCGATCCCGGACTGCAGAGCCCTATTCAATACCGGCCTTCGCGCGCCGCCGTTCGAGGCCGGCCCGATGCTTCGAGCGCCACTCGATCAGCATCTGCAGCCCATCACGCAAATCGACTTCGGCGGTAAAGCCGATCTCTTCGGCCGCGCGCTTCGTCGAGCCGACCCGATTGCGGACGAACGTCGCATTGCTGCGCGGTGCATACTGGATCGGCTGGTTTGATCCGGTCAGCTGCAGCAGCATTTCGGCGAGCTGCTTCAGCGACGTCCGCTCGCCCGTCCCGACATTGTAGTATCGCGCCACCGTATCGGCCGACATCGCGCAGATGTTCGCCCGCCCGCAATCCAGCACCGACACGAAGTCGAACGCTTCGGAACCGTCTCCCAGAATGGTCGGCCCCTCGCCCCGGTCGATGGCGTCGAGCATTTTCATGATCACCGCGATGTAGGCGCCCTGGTAGTCCTGACGCGGCCCGTAGACGTTCATGTAGCGCAAGCCGACCGCAGGCAGGCCATAGCGGTGACAGAACGCCGTAGCCATCGCCTCACCGGCAATCTTGGTCGCTCCGTAGAAGTTCTTGTTGTTGAACGGATGGTCCTCCGTCATCGGTTCTTCCACCGCATCGCCATACACCGAGGCCGAAGACGAGTAGACGAGACGCTTGATCCTGTTCGCGACGCAGGCTTCGAGCACATTGAACGTGCCCCGGATATTGGTGTCGAAGGCCGCTCGCGGAAACTCATGGCATTGCAGAAGCCATAACGCGGCGAAATGGAATACGCCGTCCTTGCCCTTCATCGCCGCATCGAGGATATCGGGCTGACAGACATCGCCGCCTGCCTCGAATATCTTGACCCGCGGGTCCCTGAGAATCCGCTCGATATTCTCCAGCGAACCGCGCGCAAAATTGTCGAAGATCACGATCTCGCCGACGTCGTGCTTCGCGAGCTGCTCGACCGCATGCGAGCCGATCAATCCGGCCCCGCCGATCACGAGGAACTTCTTGCCGTTGACTTCCAAGGTTGACCTCTTGGACTAGAGTTTGCGCTTCACCGCGAGCCCGACAGAACCGAGCTCGCGGGCAAATGATGGTGACTGCTTGAGTTGCCTGACCACCGACGGGCACAAATGCAGGCGACGAGAACCTCAACCAGCTGCACGCGTCGGAGCCTGGTCCCGTAGCAGCTCCGCGATCTCGAAAGCTGCCCGCCCGCGCCCGTAGTCGGTGATTTCGTTTCGCGCCAGATGGGCTGGTCCCTTCCAGAGCCGATTCCAGCCGTTTGCGACCGTCTCGGTCCATTCGGTTTCGTCGCGCAGCGTCACGCAGGGCACGCGATGGAAGTAAGCTTCCTTCTGCAGGCCGCCGGAGTCCGTGTATACCTCGGTGGCGTGATGCAGCAGCTTCGCCATGTCGAGATAGCCGACCGGCTCGATGATGCGGAGCCCGTCCAGGCTCACACCCAGCCGCGAGGCGGCGTGCCGGGTACGCGGATGCAACGGCAGCACGACGGTGCGCCCGTGCGCCTGATCGAGCAGGAATTGAACGACGTCGCGCAGCCGTTCCGGGTCGTCCGTGTTCTCGGCACGGTGCACGGTCGCAAGCGCATATTGCCCGGGCTTAAGCTGCAGCTCGGCCAGGATACCGGAGCCGGTCTCGGCCTTCTCGAGAGCGAACATGGTGGCGTCGTACATGACGTCGCCGACGTGATACACGCCCTTGGTCACGCCCTCGGCCGCGAGGTTCGCGATGGCTGTTGCAGTGGGGCAGAGGTGCAGCGTCGAGAGATGATCCGTGACGATCCGGTTCAGCTCTTCGGGCATCCGCCGGTTGAAGGAACGGAGCCCTGCCTCGACATGGGCGACCGGAATGTGAAGCTTGGCCGCGGCCAGCGAGCCGGCCAGCGTCGAGTTTGTGTCGCCATACACCACAACCCAGTCCGGCTTTTCGGCAAGCAGGATCGGCTCGATCGCCATCAGCATTCGCCCGGTCATGTCGCCGTGACCGCCGCCATTGATGTCCAGATGATGCTTCGGCTTCGGGATGGATAATTCCTCGAAGAACAGGTCGGACATGTTTGCGTCAAAATGCTGGCCGGTGTGAATCATCACCTCCGCCAATCCATCCGTTTCGCGGATGGCCCGGCTGACCGCTGCGGCCTTGATGAACTGCGGGCGCGCGCCGACCACAGTGAGAATTTTGACGGACATCAGGAATACTTCGCGACGTCGGGCACATGCGCAATGTGGTTGCGCATGCAGCCGAGGATGCGGTCACGGTTTTCCCGCGTCCACGCAATAGTTCGCCGCAGGCCCTCTTCATGCGCGACGCTCGCCACGAACCCGAGCTTCTCGCGCGCCTTCGCGGGGTCACCGAAGCGCTGGCCCGACCTGTCCCAGTCACGCGCCGGCGTCAGCGCGATCGGCGTCTGGTTGCCGGCGATCGCGTTCACCCGCTTCGCCAGATCAAGGATGCTGGTCTCGACACCCGAGGCAAGATTGTAGATTTCGCCGGGATCGCCCGAGAGCGCGCAAGCCATCAATCCCCGCGCCATGTCCTCGACATAGATGAAGTCGCGGGACGCGATCCCGCCATTCTCGACGGGAAGCGCTTCACCGTTGAGCGCCTTCCAGATGAAGGTCGGGGTGACATTCCGCCAGACCGTGTGAACGGTGCCGCGCCAGCGCCCGGCCCCCAGTATCTCGCCCGGCCCATAGACGTTCTGGAAGCGCGCCTTCACGAACGGCAGCTTGTAGCGGGAGAAGTAGTAGTTGCCGTACATTTCCCCGATCAGCTTGGAGATCGAGTAGGGGCTGTCGTGGTAGAGCGAGACCGGCGCATCCTCGGTCGTCGCCGAAGCGCCGTCGAAGGTCTTCTCGGCCACCGCGCAACCTGCCGCGGCATACACCACCTTCTGCAGCGAGCGGATGCCCTTGAGCCGTTCGAACAGCTTCAGGCTGGTCAGCGTGTTGTTGTCGTGATCGGCCATTGGATCGGCGATCGACGACTGGTTGCCGTGGAAGCACGCCAGATGGAACGCGAAATCGAGATCTTCGGGCAATGCGGCGAGCACGGCATCATCGGTGATCGGACGCGACACGAACTGGATCCGGGGATCACCCGGCACGTTCGAGGCGTCCGCCGACAGAAGATTGTCGACGACGATGACCTTGGCCGGCGCCTGCTCGAGCAACAGCCGCACGAGATTTGAGCCGACGAATCCGGCTCCGCCGACGACGAGAATGGTCGATCCGTTGAATGACTTCATGATCAGCTCTTGGGTGCCGCCAGGTGACTGTAAACGTCGCTCACGCCATGGGCGTCGTACCACGCAAGCAGACGTCGAATGGTCTCATCGAACGGCACTTTGGCCTGCCATCCGAGCAGCGCACGGGTCCGACTCGGATCCGGAACGACGGACGGCACGTCGTCATCGCCCACCGGCACCACCTTCACGTCAGGATCGGCCGGCAGTCCGAGGTGAGAACGCACGAGGTCGTAGATCTCCTTGATCGAGTGGCCGATCCCGCTCGATACATTGAAGACCCCGGTCGGCGCCTGTTCGGCCATCGCGAGATCGACCGCGGCCAGGAAGTCGGACATGTCGAGGAAGTCGCGCTGCGCATCGCTGCAGAAACAACCCTGCCCTGCCTTGAGGCGCTTGTAGAAGGTCGGGATCGGGCCGATCGCCAGACGAGGCCCGGTCACGTTGGCGAGCCGCAGCGACATGTAAGGCAGGCCGCTCATCGCCAGATATTGTTCGCCGGCGACCTTCGATATCCCGTAGCTGGTGAACGGCCGCAGCGGATGCTCAACCGGGATCGGCGTGCTGTCCGGCCGGCCATAGCACAGCACGGTCTGGAAGTTCAGGATCCGGCCCGCGCCGGCGGCACGCGCCGCATCGATCACGTTCACGGTGCCGTCGACATTCGTCGCGACGTCTTCGCGCCAATTCGCCGGATCCTTGTAGGAAGCCGCCGAATGCACGACGTGCGTGGGCCGGAACTTCTCGAAGGCCGAAACGACGAGATTCCGATCGACGATCGACCCCTCGATCAAGGTCAAGCCCGGAAGCGCGGGCACAACCTCGCGCTTGCCGGTGGCGAAATTGTCGATCACGAGGATCTCGTGGCCCTGCGGCAGCCAGTGCTCGATCAGGTTCGAGCCGAGGCAGCCCGCGCCGCCGGTGATGATGATGCGCATGTCGCCGTTCCGATCAGATCAGGTGCGGATTTCCGCACGCGCTTCCTTCAGGTGCGTGTAGCCGCCGACGACGCCTTCCTTCTCCCAGCGCTCGACCGACAAGCGGGCGATCTCGTCGAGCGAAGTGAATTCGACGGCACCGAAGTCCTTGAACGTGCGTGACGGGTCGAGCAGGATCGAAGGCGCGTCGTCCGGGCCAAGCGGCTTCACTTCCGGCTCCGGATAGTCATTGATCTTCATCGCCCGCACCACGGAGTCGTAGAGCTCCTTGATGGCCACATCCTTGCCCGAGGAGAAGTGATAAGTGCCGCGGCCGACACCATCGGCGGCCTTGACGACGACGCGAGCGAGATCTCCCGCATAGCAGAAGTCGCGGCGCGCCGGGGTGACGAAGCACTTCTGCCCCTTCGCCAGCCGCCCGTAGAAGATCGGCAGCGGCCCCGACACGTTTCGCGGCCCGATCACGTTGGCGAGGCGGAACGTCACCCATTCGACGCCGGAGAACTGCACGTAGTGCTCGCCGGCCGTCTTGGAAATGGCATAGCTGGAATTGACCGGGTTGATCGGATGGTCAAGCGGGATCGGCGACTGCAGCGGCTTGGTGCCGTAGCACAGCGCGGTCTGGAAGTAGATCAGGCGGGAGACGCCGAAAGTCTTGCAGGCCTTGGCGACGTTCGCGGTACCGACCGCGTTCACCAGCGCATCGCTGCTCCAGTCCTCGGGATCCTTGTAGGACGCCGCGGTATGGATAACGACCTCGGGCCGGAAATCCGAGAACAGCTGGTCGACCACCGCCGCATTCGCGATCGTGTCCTCGACCAGGGTCAGGTTTGCATGCTTGGTGAGGTTGTCGGCCCGACCGGTCGCATAATTGTCGATCGCAACCACCGTGTCGCCGCGCGACAGCAGCATGTCAATGACCGTCGATCCGACCTGTCCGGCACCGCCGGTTACAAAAATCTTCATAGCCACCATCCAGATTGAGAAGTTTAAGCCTTGACCATCGCACGGAACTCGGCCGCCCGGTCGTGAAACCGCTGCTGCCAGAGCTCCAGACTGAGGAGCCCCCACGTCTTGCGAGAGAAGCGGGATTGCTCGCCGAAACTGGAGAGCACGACATCGCTGTTGAAGAACGGGCGATGCTTCGCGCGCTGCTCGCCGAAGATGTCGAGCACGAAGTCCTTCAGCTCGCCGTCGAACCATTCCTTCAGCGGCACCGGGAAGCCCATCTTGTCGCGGCGCTGCAGCAGCTGCTTCGGCAGGGTGTCGCGGTACGCCGTCTTCATCAGCTGCTTCATCTGCCCGCCCATGAACTTCACGTCGGCAGGCACCGTGGCGAGAAATTCGACGAGAGGATGATCGAGCAGCGGCACGCGGCTCTCCAGGCCGTGCGCCATGCTCATGCGGTCCTCGACTTGCAGCAGCGCCGGCAACAGGCACTTGAAGTCGAAGTGCGTCATCTTGTCGAAATACGCTTCCTTCTTCACGTTGTCCTGGTTGTTGAAGATGGCGCGGAACGAGTCGAACACCGCCGACTTGTTCAACGCGCTCCAATCGACCTCACCGACCATGTCGGTCGAACGATCGACCAGACGGAAGTAGCGGCGATCGAGATCCTCGAACAGCCCGTCGCGCCAGAATTCCTTGATCATCGGCTTGTATTCGCGCAGCAGGCCGAGATTGGGCACGATGGACTCGATCGTCACCACGTAGTGACCGCTCTGGTAGGTGCCGTCGACCGCCGCCTTGATGCATTGCTCGAAATAGGCGACCAAATAGCGGGCATAGCCGCCGAGCAGCTCGTCGCCCCCCTGTCCGCCGAGCACGACCTTGACGTTCTTGGCCGCGAGCGCGGACACCATGTATTGCGGGAACGAGCCCGGTCCGGCGACCGGGAAATCCAGATGGTAGATCACATCGCCGATGCTGTTGCGGAAGTCGGCGGCGGTGATGTCGACCATATGCAACGACATGTCGGCCAGATCGGTCACCGTCTTGGCGTAGCCGCTCTCGTCATAGCCGGGGAATTCGAGAAAACGGCCATGGAATGCATCGCGGCTGCGGTGATCGAGCTTGGAGGCCATCAGCGCCACCAGACTGGAATCGAGGCCCCCCGACACGTACCCGCCGACCGGAACGTCGGAGCGCAGGTGCACCTGCATCGAGTCGGACAACAGCTCGGTGAAGCGCCGCTCGAAGTAGGCCGGGCTGCGATCGAAATCGACATCGTACTGCACGTCCCAATACCGCGACGTCACGACGTGGCCGCCCTCGACTCGCAGCAGATGGCCGGGCAGCAGATTGGATATCCCCTTGAACAGGGTCTTCTCGCCGATCGTGTACTGGAACGTGAGATACTCGCTCAGCGCATCGGCATCGGTTTCGATGTCGCTCAGAAACGGCAACAGCGCCTTGGCTTCCGACGCGAAGTAGAAGACGCCTTGTTGCACCGTGTAATAGAACGGCTTGATCCCGAAGCGGTCGCGAGCGGCGAAAAGCTTCTTGGCGCGGCTGTCCCAGATCACAAAGGCAAACATCCCGCGCAGATGGTCGACGCAGCGTTCGCCCCATTTGCTGTAGGCGGCGAGGATCACCTCGGTGTCGGAATTGGATTCGAACGTCCAGCTGTCCGAGAGTTGTTGCCGAAGCTCGATGAAGTTGTAGATTTCGCCGTTGTAGGAAATCACGGTGCCATTCACGCCCCTCATGGGCTGGGCACCGGCAGGCGTCAGATCGATGATCGCAAGCCGGCGATGGACCAGGCCGACGCTTCCGGCTTCGTCGCTCCATTGCCCCGAACCATCAGGTCCGCGATGAGCAATCAAACTGCTCATCGCGTTGAGCGACGCGACGCTCCTTGCGACGGGATGACCGGACAGAGATGCGAATCCTGCAATGCCACACATGAAGTCAGAGAACCCCGATATTCAAGATCGCTGCAACGACATTCAAACTACCCGCGAATTCTGCGCGCGAGTGACAGCATCTGACGGACCAGCGTAACGACCACTGCGTGAAGAAAATTGGGTAGCAACCTGATTTCCTTCACATCCTCGATGTGATGCTGATGCGCCCGGAGAACGGCGCGGGTCAACGATTCCCGCAACGCAAGCTCGTCTGTTATCGCACCCGATGGCGTGCCGCAATCAGGCAGCCGCCGTCCCTTCCGGATCGCAGCATCCCGGACTTCCGCTAGCAGACCGGCGACGAAATTCCTATAGCGGAACTTGGGATCTTCGACCAAGGCACGGTAGCACGCCTCGATCCGCGCCCGGTTGGCGTCGTCGTCCTGCATCTGTTCGTAGACGTCATCGGCGTTCGAGCAGTCCGGCGCGAGCGCGATGTAGTGTTCGCCGGGGTTCAGGGCACCGACATAATTGCCTGGCGTCAGGATCTGGCAGGACCGCGCGATCGCCGCCTCGAACAGACGAGGGCCCGCCGCGGTATACACCTTCCTCATATCCTGGCCGGGAAAGCACGCTTGCTCCAATTCCTCAAAGCTCGCCGCCGGGTTGCGCTGAAGCTGCCTCTCGACGCATTCCCTGATCTCCCCTCTGGGATCAAGCAGCGAGCTCCCGCTCTCGCAGCCGAGCGTGAACTTGCTATTGCCCAGAAACTGCAACCAGGCATCGCCGACCAGGGCGTCCCGTGCCTGCGTCGAGATATCCAGGTTCAGCCTGCGATCGGCCATTTTCGACCGGAAGCGCTCGCCCAACTCGGCCTTCACCTGGCCAATTCTTCCGAAGTAAGCGGGCAGTGCCCTGGCCCTGTAGCCGACGTCGATCGCCCTGTCCTCAAACGGCTCGGCAAAGCGCTGCATCAGGCCGATGTCGACGTCGTCGACATATCCCGTAAGTGCCTCGAGCACCCGGGCATTGGTCCGCGCGCGAGGATAGAACTCCTCGTGATGGTCGTGGCACACCGAATAAATGAGATCGACTTTCCAGTCCGAGAGCCAGCCGTCGAGGACTTCGGTGTGGTCGTACTCGTCCTGCGGCAGCGCGACCTTGACGGCATCCGATTTCGCGACAAAGTCGTAGGCATCGAGCAGCCGATCCAGCCACAGCGATCTTGGCCTCGCCCATCGCCAGCACAGAAACGTGGTGTCAAGGACGATCGCGTCGAAGACCTGCTCGCGGAGACGCGCCGTGACGGGCTGGCGCGCGCTGTGCAGCGTGTATTCGTGCTGAGGAGCGTATTTGACCAGCGCAAACGCATGGTTGATCGACGTGCGTCGCGCCGAGGCAAGATCATCAAGTTCATGCAGGATGAGGATTCGCACGGTCGAAAATCAGCCTTGCACCCGGCAGCGCGGCGCCGCGGCCACACCGTCGCAGGCGCGACGATGTCGGACGTCTTCCGTTCGGCGCCCGCGCATTTCATCTCGCGGCCCGGACAATCGCGCGCGCATCATCAATATTCCCGCGATCACGCTTCACGCATCGATACCGATGAGGCGGCGAATCCTCGCCTGCCTCACGATCTTGTCTCTGACCCAACGACGGAGCGGCCCCGGCGTGAGGCGCGCCACAAGAACGACCCCCGTCACCACGGTGTTCCTCACCTTCAGGCGCACGCGGTGCCGCACCCTCTGCACCAGCGCCCGGCGCCATACGTTGCGCCGCTCGCGCTTGAGCACCGCGGCGAGCTCCCCTTCGGCGTAAGCCGGCTTGGCCGCAGCCATTTCGGGACGATATTCACGATCGATCGCGCGATCGAACTGCACAACCATGGCCGCGAAACTGTTCGCGGGATTGAGAGCAACCTCGCTATAGGCTCGATCGATGATCTCCTGCGCGCGCGCATGATCGCGCAGCACCTCGACCACCTCGGCCATGTTGGAATGATCTTTTTTCAGCGGCACGTAGTGCCGCCAGGGCTCAAGCCTTCCGGAATAGGTGCCCTCATACAGGATCATCAGGGTTCGCAGCGCGGCCGCCTCGAAACATCGCGGCGAGATGACCGCAAGGACGACCCGGCCGTCCTCATCCTTGAAATAGAGATCGCGCAACGTTTCAAAGCTCGCGGCCGGATCGCGCGCCAGGTGACGGTCCACGTTGCGCTGAATCTCGCCGGTGAAATCACAAATGCTGGCACCGCTCTCGGTGCCGAGCACGGCCTTGCAGTTGGCGAGAAACTCGATCCAGTTCTCGCCGTAGATGCGATCTTCCTCGCGTGTGGACATATCGCAGCGCAGTCGATAGTCGGCCGCATCTGCCGCAAACCGGCCCGCAATCACCCACTTTTCCTGACCGAAGCTGCCGAGCCAGTCGGGGACCTTTCTCGCACGATAGCCGACATCAACGGTTCGATCCTCGAAACGCGGCACCTCCCTGCCGAGCAATTCGCCGGGAACATAACCGGTGAGCACCGTCTCCCGGACGACGTTCGGCAGCCTATCCTGGGGATAGAAGTCGTCCATGATCTCCTGCGGGACGACGCTGAACAGGATATGGACGCCGAGCTGTCGCAGCGCGTCCATCGTGTCATTGATCCAGCGATACTCGTCCTGAATAAACGCCGCCTTCAGTCCCTTGAACCTGCAAATGGCCGCGCGCAGATTCGGGCCAATGTAAGTGTCCATGCAGGCGACGAGCGAATAGTGGATGATCACGCCGTCGAATCGGTCGAGCTCAAGCAGGTTGGAGACGTCGCCTCTCGAGTTGAAGATGTGGATCGAATGCCCGGAGAACTGCTTCAGACCCATCACGTGGTCGATGATGGTGGAAGCGCTTCCCGGCATGAAATCGCAAAGCAGCAGGAATTCGAGGCGCCGGGGAGTGGGCGCATCGACCGCCGCGAGTGAGGAAACCGGAGCTGTGGCAGGAATCATCTGTGTGAACTGAAGGCTGGTTTGAAAAAAGATCGTCTAATGTGACTCTTTAAGACGGCATCGGCCGTCTACTTCAACGTAAGCTTCGCCGGATCGCGGGCAGATCAAATCCTTGTCGAGCCGCTCGCCGGCCCTGCTCATCCAGCCGATCCTTCTTGCCGGATTTCCCGCCATGAGTGCGAAAGCAGGCACGTCCTTCGTGATGACGGCACCGGCCCCGATGAAGCAGTATTCGCCCAGCGAATGTCCACAGACGATGGTCGCATTGGCGCCGATGCTCGCGCCGCGCCCGATCGGCGTCCTGCGAAACTCATCCTTGCGCGACACGTCGGCACGCGGATTGTTTACGTTCGTGAAGACGCAGCTTGGACCGCAAAACACGTCGTCCGCGAGCTCGACGCCATCATAGATCGAGACGTTGTTCTGGATCTTGCAGCCGTTCCCGATCGTGACATTGGGACCGATCATGACGTTCTGCCCGATCGAGCAATTCTCGCCGATGATCGTGCGGGGCAGAATATGACAGAAATGCCAGACCTTGGTGCCGCGCCCGAGGACTGCGCCATCATCGACGTAGCTCGACTGATGGATCAAGACGCCGGGGAAACGCGGGTCCTCGCGCATCGCGCTCATTTGTGCATCGCCTTCTGGGCAAAGGCGTGAACGCCATTGCTGCGAACGATCGGTGCCGTCCGGAAAGTCGAAACGATATCGATCGAGGGGCGGACTTCGTCGAGCCTGAAACCGCGGCCGGCGACGATCTCCTCATAGCTCCTGGTATGGAGGTCGGTGAAACCTTCGGAGAACTCGACCTCCTCGCCGTCGACGGTGATGGAGCGATAAGTTGTCTTCTTGCCCCTCACGGCGTCCGGCAAGTCGTTGCGGTCCAGGGACAGGAACCAGCTTACGTCAGCCCGCTCGCATTCCAGCGAGCCCGCCGCCCTCTCCGCTTCGCGCAGATGCGCCTCGCTGCGGCTGGCGGGCCCGAACACGAAGCTCAACATGTCGAAGAAGTGCACCCCGATATTGGTGGCGACGCCTCCGGACCTCGCGTCGACGCCTTTCCAGGAGGTGTGATACCAGCGTCCCCGTGATGTGATGTAGGTGAGCTCGACCTTGTGGCGCTTCTGCGAATTTGCGAAACGATCGCGAAGCGCGATAATCGCCGGATGCAGGCGCAATTGCAGAATTGTGGAGATCCGCCGGCCGGTGTCTCGCTCAATCGCCGCCAGCCCGTCGATATCGCCGGGATTGAGAACCAGCGGCTTTTCGCAGATGGCGTCCACTCCGGAGCGAAGCGCGAAGCGACAATGCGCATCGTGAAGGTAGTTCGGCGAGCAGATCGACATGTAGTCGATCTTCTTGCCGTCCCGCTGCATCGCGCCGACGTAACGGTCAAACAACTCGAACTCCGTGAAGAACTCGGCATCGGGAAAGTGGCTATCCATGATTCCGACGGAGTCGTTCGGATCGTAGGCCACCGCGAGCTTGCCGCCGGTATCGGCCATCGCCCGCATGTGCCGTGGCGCGATATAGCCGGCCGCCCCGATCAGCGCGTAATTGGTCATGAAATCCCTCTTTCGAACATTCTGCCTGCTTCAGGCAAGCTACCGCACTCGGGGTGAATCAAGTGTCACACCCAAGCCGAAACATATTCATCACGCCCGCCAGGCCGCAGACGCACTCAAGCCGCAGCGATCAGATCCGCCCCGACAAGAACCCGGACCTTGCGGCCGAGCAGATTGAGCAGAACAGCCACGCGATGGTGATCGCTGGCGTCCTCCACAAGCGCAAGACTGTCGACGAACGCGCCTTCGGTAATCCGCACCTTGTCGCCGGGCGAGAATGCCGGTCCGCGCGCCAGCTTGATAAACCCGGCCTCGTCCTCGCGCGCCTTCAACGCATCGATGATGCCGCTTTCCACCGCAGCGGGCCGATCTCCGACACACACAAGATGCGAAACGCCGAGCGTCGACTGGATGGCGCGCCACCGCTGCGCTGCAACGTCGATCGCGACAAAGAGGTACCGCGGGAACAGCGGTCGCGACACGATCTCGACCTTCCGCGCATGGCTGCGACGCCGCTGATAACGCGGAAGGTAGGTCGAAAACCCTTGCCGCACGAGGCCAGCCGCCGCCTTTGCTTCGGCATTGACCTGCGTCTGCACGACATACCAGCGGGAACCGGGCTGCATCGCCATCACGCTCCCAGCGGCTGTTTGGGACGCAGGCCCAGCAGGTCCGGCGCGAGCACCTTCTCGGCGCCGAAATTGCTGACGGCCTGGTCGAATACACTTCGCGCCGCCGTCAGATGGGTTACGACAACCGCATCGAACGGCTCGTCCACCAGCGCATACGACGAGACCACCTTGACACCGATGAACCGGCTCGCGGTCGCGTCGGGATCAACGATGGCAAGGATCGAGATCGGCCCATCGACCGCGCACAGGACCGCGATTTCGCACAGATCCGATTGCCCGGCGAGCACGATCCGCCTGAAGCCAAGTGCCTGGGCGCGCTCGAACAGCCTGCCATACTCCTCCTTCGCCTTGCGGAAGAGCGAAAAGGAATCCGTCAGGAACTGAACGGTCAGTCGCGATTTCTCGGAGAAGCCCTGTGGCGTGAGGTAATAGGCATAGCGCCGCGCCGGCGCCGACCCGACCTTGACGAAGCCTTTCTTGATCGCCCGCTTCAGATACGCGTTGACCAGGCCGAGCGCGACGCCGAGTTCGGCTGCGATCCGCCGCTGCGATTGCGCGCCATCCGCCTCGAGCGAGGTGAGCAGCCCGAGCACCAGCCGGTCGCTGTCATTCTCATCCGTCGGTAGAATACCTGCCATCACGCCTATCCCCACTGGAGAGGCTGATAGCGCGTTCACTCGATGAACGTCAAGCAGATTCGTTCACGCAATGAACACGGCAACCAATTGATTATAAACATATTTTGTATCTCAC
>BFBZ01000011.1_pt10 | contig 55466 bp, 57 predicted proteins | sample 1888401 | NCBI WGS metagenome assembly BFBZ01 (sample SAMD00112614, study PRJDB3348) | symbiont metagenome | host: Chara braunii
TGCCGGCCGAGCCCCTCGCGCGGGTGCTCGCGCCCGAGCGGATGGGGGCGGTCGCGTCGGGCGCGGCCGAGCGGCTGCTGACCGCGCTGGCCCAATCGGAGCGCCCCGAGGCCCACGCCGCGCTCCGCAACCTGGCTCTGCTCTGGAAGCCGCGCGACCCGGTCGTCGCGCGCGCCCTGGCCGCCGCCGTCGCCGCGTGCGCACCGGCGGGCCGCACGCCGGAGCCGGCCGCCCGGTAGCCCCGGGGCGGCCGGTCTCCGCCGCTCCTCAGATCCGGTCCGCCAGCACCTGCTCCGAGATGGTCTGGTCGTGGACCAGGATGGCGCCCTCGCCGCTGACGTACGCCTCCTCGCCGTGGGCGACGACGTCCAGGCCGAGCGCCTCCTCGTGCTCGCCCACGCGCAGCGGCATCACCAGCGCGATCAGCTTCAGCAGCACGAACGTCACCACGAACGCGTAGGCCGGCGCCGCCGCGGCGGCCACGACCTGGTCCAGCAACTGCTCCGGGTTGCCGTAGAAGAGCCCGTCGGCGACGCCGTTCCAGTCGGCCTGCGCCACGAAGCCGATCACGATGATCCCGAGGAACCCGGCGATGCCGTGGGCGGCGAGCACGTCGAGCGTCTCGTCCACGCGGGTGCGGGTGCGCCACGCGATGACCGCGTAGCTCGGGATCGCGGCGAGCGCGCCCAGCGCCATCGCCCAGGCGGGGCTGACGTAGCCGCCCGCCGGGGTGATCGCGACGCAGCCCACGATGATCGCGGTGGCCGCGCCGATCGCCGTGACCTTGCGGCCCCGGGCGAGGTCGAGGATGAACCAGACGATCAGCGTGCAGGCGGGGCAGAGGAGCGTGTTCGTGAACGCCAGCACGCTCGCGTCGCCGGTGGAGAAGCCGCTGCCGCCGTTGAAGCCGAACCAGCCGAACCACAGCAGGCCGGCGCCGAGCAGGACGTACACCGCGTTGTGGGGCAGCAGCGCCAGGCGACCGTAGTCCCGCCGGGCCCCCACAACCAGCGCGGCGGCCAGGGCCGAGAAGCCGGAGCCCATCTCCACCGGCACACCGCCGGCGAAGTCGAGCGTGCCCCGCTCCATGAGCCAACCGCCGCCGAACGCCCAGTGGGCCAGGACGGCGTAGACGGCGAGCGACCAGACCGCCGCGAACACCAGGAACGCGCCGAAGTGCATCCGCTCGACGACGGCGCCCGACACCAGGGCGGTGGTGATGATGCAGAACGTCGCCTGGAAGGCGAAGAACACGAGATGCGGGATCGAGGTCCCGTCGCGCGGCGTGAAGGCGACGTCCTGGAGGAACGCGTGGTCCAGCCCGCCGACGAAGGAGCCCGTCCCGTCGAAGGCGAGCGAGTACCCGACGATCGCCCACGTGATCGTGGCGACGGCGATCGCGGCGATGCACATCATGAAGGTGTTGAGCGTGTTCTTGGACCGCACGAGCCCGGCGTAGAACAGGCCGAGCGCGGGGGTCATCATCAGGACGAGGCCGGTGGCGGCCAGCATCCATGCGGTGTCCCCGGTGTCGATCACTTCGCCACCGGCGTCACGGCGCCCTCGGCGGTCTCGCCGGTCCGGATGCGCACCGCCTGGTGCAGGTCGAGCACGAAGATCTTGCCGTCGCCCACCTCGCCGGTCCGGCCGCCCTCGCTCACGGCATCGATGGCGGCCTGCACGAACGGCTCGCTGACGGCGATCTCGAAGCGCACCTTCTCCGAGAGCCCCATCTTCACGGTGGTGCCGCGGTACGTCTCGACCCGCTCCAGCTCGCCGCCGTGCCCCTGCACGCGGCTGAGCGAGTACCCGCGGATGTCGGCGCGGTAGAGCGCCTCCAGCACGGCGTTCGCGCGCTCCGGGCGCACGATCCCGATGACCAGCTTCACCTTGCCCCCCCTGACGTGTGCGGCCCCGATCTCCGGGCGGATCCAGGCCGAGCGCGGCGAGCCTACCCGGGCCCCGGCGGGGCGGGGTACCCTCGGCGGATGCGCCTGGGGATCCACCTGCCGCAGTTCCGCGAGGCGGTCCCGGGGGAGGTGCTGGCGGCGGCGGCGGGCGACGCCGAGGAGGCCGGCGCCGACGACCTCTGGGTCTCCGACCACCTGGTCCTCCCGGCCGGCAGCGAGCGGCCGCCGGAGGTGTTCCACGACCCGCTGACGGTGCTCACGTGGGCGGCGGCCGCCACCCGCACCGCCGGCCTCGGCACCAGCGTGCTCGTGGCGCCCTACCGCCACCCGGTGGCGCTGGCGCGGTCGCTGGCCAGCCTCGACGCCCTCTCGGGCGGGCGGGTGATCTGCGGGATCGCGTCGGGGTGGATGGAGTTCGAGTTCCACGCCCTCGGCGTGCCGTTCGGCGAGCGGGGCGCGCGCACCGACGAGACGATCGCCGTCTGCCGCCGCCTTTGGTCCGGCGGGGGCGACTACACGTGGCGCGGCGAGCGGGTAGAGGGCGTCGCGCTGCAGCCGGGCCCCGCGCGGCCGGGTGGGCCGCCGGTGTGGGTGGGCGGCAACTCGGACGCGGGCATCCACCGCGCCGTCCGCGCCGGCGACGGCTGGCACACCACGATCTCGCACGAGGAGGCCCTGGCGGAGCGGGTCGCCGCGCTCGAGCGGGCGCTGGCGGCGGCCGGCCGCGACCGGGAGGGGTTCACCCTGTCGGTGCGCGCCCGCGCCGACGTCGCCCGCGTCGCCCGGATCGCGCCGCGGATGCGCGACCTCGGGGTCGACCACCTGCTGGTCGACCTGCCGGCGTTCAGCCCGGAGCGGTTCCGCGACGACGTGGCAGCGCTTCGCGAGCTGGTGTGACCGCCGCCCAGGCGGCCAGCCCGACGGCGGCGATCGCCGCGCCGGTCACGCACACCGCCGTCCACCCACCCAGGCTCCACGCGGCCGCCGCCGCCGCAGAGCCGACGGTCCCGCCGGCGAAGCACGAGGTGATGTAGGCGGTGGTCACGCGGCTGGCGTTCTCGGCGCCGAGCTCGTAGATCGCCCCCTGGCTGAGGACCATCTGCCCCTGGACGCCGAAGTCCAGGACGGCGAGCCCCACGATCAGCGCCGCCACCGAGGTGCCGCCCCAGAGCAGCAGCGCCCAGCTGCCGAGGATGCAGGTCAGCACCCCGGCCGTCGCGATCCGGCCGTGCCCCCGGTCGTGCGCCCGGCCCATCCCCTGGGCGCCGGCGGCGCCCACGAGGCCCGCGAGCCCGAACAGGCCGATCGCGCGCTCCGAGTAGTCGTACGGGTCGCCGGCCAGCAGGAACGCCAATGCCGTCCAAACCACGGTGAAGCCCGCGAAGCCGCAGGCGCCGTAGACCATCCGGTGCCGCAGGACCGGCTCGCGGGCCACGAGGGTCCCGATGCTCCGCCGCAGGCGCCCGTAGGGCAGCGACGACGACGGCGCCACCCGCGGGAGCGTGCGCGCGAGGGCGGCGGCGAGGCCCGCCATCAGGATGGCCGCGACCGCGAACGGGGCCCGCCAGCCGAGGGCGTCGGCCAGGATCCCCGAGACCGTCCGCGCCAGCAGCACCCCGATCAGGACGCCGCTCATCACGGTGCCGACCACCCGCCCGCGCTCGGCCTCGGGCGCGAGGATGCTGGCGAACGGGATCAGGATCTGCACGACGACGGAGGTGGTGGCCGCAAGGCCCAGGGCGGCGGCGAGCACCGCGACGCCCGGCGCGGCCGCCGCCAGCGTCATCCCGGCGCCGCTCACCAGCAGCAGCACCACCACCAGCCGGCGGCGGTCGACCAGGTCGCCCAGCGGCACCAGGAACACCAGGCCGGCGGCGTAGGCGACCTGGGTCACGGTCACCAGCAGGCCGGCGGCGGCCTCCGAGATGCCGAACGCGTCGGCGATCGCCGACAGCAGCGGCTGCGCGTAGTAGAGGTTCGCGACCGTCGCGCCGCAGGCCACCGCCAGCAGCACCACCACGCCGCGGGAGATGGACCGGCCGCCGTCACGAGCGTCGGCGACGGCGGCGGAGGAGGAACCCACGGACCCCGACGCTACGCCCCGGGGCGCCCCGCGCGCCCGAGCCCTATGGTCGAGGGGGTGAGCGAGACCGTTGCAGCACGCAAGAGCACGATCCTCGCGATCGCCTGCCTCGGCCAGTTCATGGTCATCCTGGACGTGGCGATCGTGACGGTCGCGCTGCCGGCGATGCGCGCCGACCTCGGGTTCAGCGCGACCGGGCTCCAGTGGGTCGTGAACGCCTACACGCTCACGTTCGCCGGGTTCCTCCTGTTGGGCGGACGCGCCGCCGACCTGTTCGGCCGCCGCCGGATCTTCCTCGCCGGGCTGGCGCTGTTCACCGGCGCCAGCCTGGTGTGCGGCCTCGCGCCGGGGCCCGAGACGCTGGTGGCCGCCCGGGCGGTGCAGGGGTTGGGGGCGGCGGTGCTGTCCCCGGCGACGCTGACGATCCTGACCACCACGTTCACGGAGCCGCGCGAGCGGGCCCGGGCGCTCGGCATCTGGAGCGCCGCGCTCGCGAGCGGCGGCGCCACCGGCGCGCTGCTCGGCGGAATCCTCACGGACACGCTGTCGTGGCGGTGGATCTTCCTGGTCAACGTGCCGGTGGGCGTGCTGGGGATCGTCGCGGGCCGGGCGGTGCTGGCGGAGCGCCGCGGCGAGGGCACCCGCAGCCTCGACCTGGCCGGAGCGCTGCTCGTGACCGGGAGCCTGACGGCGCTCGTGTACGGCCTGGTGCGCACGGACGTCGTGGGCTGGGGATCGCCGCAGACGGCGGTCGCGCTCGTCGTCTCCGCGGTCCTGATGATCGCGTTCCTGGTGGTGGAGACGCGCGTCGCCGCGTCGCCCCTGGTCCCGCTCGGGCTGCTGCGCCGGCCGTCGCTGGCCGGGGCGAACCTGGCGATGCTCTGCGTCGGCGGGTCGATGTTCGCCATGTGGTACTTCGCGTCGCTGTACCTGCAGGGCGCGCTGGGGGAGAGCCCGCTGCGCGCGGGCCTGGCGTTCCTGCCGGCGTCGCTCGCGGTCATCGCCGGCGCCCAGGCGGGCGCCCGCCTGGTGCCGCGCTTCGGCCCCCGCCGGGTGCTGGTGGTGGCGCCACTGGTGATCGCCGCCGGCCTGGTGTGGATGTCGCAGGTGTCGGCGGACGGCTCGTACGCCACGGACATCCTCGGGCCGATCGTGGTCGCCGCGTTCGGGCTCGGGCTGAGCTTCCCGCCGGGGACCTACGCCGCCACGTCGGGGGTGGCCCCGCGCGACGCGGGCCTCGCCTCGGGCCTGGTCAACGCGACGCGCCAGGTGGGCGGGGCGGTGGGCCTGGCCCTGCTCGCGACGATCGCCGTGCACCAGACGGCGGGCGCCCTCGCGGGCGGCGACACGGCCGCCCAGGCGCTGGTCGCCGGCTACGGCCGGGCGTTCCTGGTGGGGGCGGGGATCGCGGTGGCGGCGAGCCTGTCGGCGCTGCTCATCCCCGGCGCGCCGCGCGAGCGCGCCGAGGCCGCGGCCCCGGCGTCACCCGAGGGCTGACATGTCCATGTGGATGAACGACCACTGGTGCCCGTCGAGGTCGCGGAAGCCGCGCATGTACATGAACCCCTGATCCTGGGGGTCGCCGAGCGACTGGGCGCCCGCCGCGATCGCCCGCTCGGTCAGGTCGTCCACCTCGGCGCGGCTCTCCGCCGACAGGCCCACGATCACCTCGCGCGCCGCCGACGTGTCGGCCACGTCCTGGGGTGCGACGAAGGCCTCGAAGAACGGCTCCGCCATGAGCATCGCGGACGTCTCGTCGCTGATGATCATCCTCGTCGCGTTCTCGTCGGTGAACACCGGGTCGAACGCGAAGCCGACCGCGGTGAAGAAGGCGGTCGACGCCCCCAGGTCCCGCACCGGCAGGTTGATGAACGTCATCCGGCCCATCCGATCCCTCCTCGGTCCCGCCGCGCGTGGCCCGCGCGGCCATGACATCCAGACCGGCCGGGGCCGGCGGAATCATCGCGACTGGGGGAGCTTCGCCGATCCGCGCTTCGCCGGTTTCGCCGACGGTGGCGGCACGACCGGGCCGATGTCGCCGTCGGGCGCCTCGTCCAGGTCGACGATCACGGGGGCGTGGTCGCTCGGGCCGGTGCCCTTGCGCGCCTGCCGGTCCACCCACGCGGCCCGCACCCGGGCGGCGACGGGGGCGGAGGCGAGCGCCAGGTCGATCCGCATCCCGAGGTCCTTGTGGAACATCCCGGCGCGGTAGTCCCAGTACGTGAAGATCCGCTCGGCCGGCCACCGCTCGCGCACGACGTCGTGGAGGCCCAGGTCCAGCAGCGCGGCGAGCGCCGCCCGCTCCGGCGGGGTCACGTGCGTCTGGCCGACGTAGGCCTCCGGGTCGAACACGTCCTCGTCGGTGGGGGCGATGTTCATGTCCCCCAGCACGATCGCGTCGTCCGGTCCGGCGGCCACCACCTCGCGCAGGGCCGCCAGCCACGCGAGCTTGTAGCGGTAGTGGTCGGAGTCGGGCTGGCGCCCGTTCGGCACGTAGAGCGAGTGGACGCGCACGCCGCCGCACGTCGCCGCGACCGCGCGCGCCTCGGGACCCTCCCAGTCGGGCGCCCCCGCGATCCCGGTGACGACGTCGTCGAGGCCCACCCGCGACAGGATCGCCACGCCGTTCCACTGCCCCTGCCCGTGGGCGGCGACCGCGTACCCGCGGCCCTCGAGCTCCGGCCCGAGCAGCTCCGCGAACGCCTCGTCGCCGAGCTTCGTCTCCTGGAGGCACACGACGTCGGGCGCCCGCTCGTCCAGCCAGGGCAGCAGCCGCGGCACCCGCTGCCGTACGGAGTTGACGTTCCAGGTGGCGATCCTCATGCGCCCCCGGATCCTGTCACCCCCGCCGGCGGCACGGCCCCCGGGGCCGCGCCGCCTTGACCGGGCGGCCTCCGCGGGCGTTCGATCCCCGGTGGGACATCGACGACGGGAGGCGGATGTGACGACGAAGGCGGACTACACCGAGGAGGAGTGGGAGGCGCTGCGGCGCGCGCCGATGGTCGCCGGGCTGGCGGTGTCGTTCGCCGACCCGGGCGGGCCGATCGAGCTGACGAAGGAGTCGATGGCGGCCCGGAAGGCGATCGCCGACCCGCCCGGCGACGAGCAGCTGCTGGTCGCGCTGTCGCAGGACGCGATGGCCCACGCCAAGGAGACCGCCGACCTGAAGCACGCGCTCGACCTGAAGGCCTCGTCGGCGCGCGAGCAGATCGCCGACGAGCTGCGCCGGGTGGCGGGGATCGTCTCCGAGAAGGCGTCGCCCGAGGAGGCCGCCGCCTGGCGGGAGTGGATGATGACCGCCGCGCAGGACGCCGCGAACGCGGCGAAGGAGGGCGGGTTCCTGGGCATCGGCGCGGTCCGCGTGAGCGAGGGCGAGGAGCGGATGCTCGCCACGCTCCGGGACATCCTGGGGCTTCCGGCGGCCTGAGCCGGCGCCGGCGGCGCCGCCGATCCGCGGCGCCGCCGCGCCCCCCGGGCGGTCAGTGGCACGACGGCTTACGTTCGCCGACGCGACCGCGACCGCGATGTTTCATTCGAGTGGTATCAACGAATCATCATCCGCCATGACCCGCTCCTGACGACAGGCACGCGTTTTCCGCGCAATCTGCCTGCGAGGGGCCGCGGGGCAGGGGGTCGGAGCGGAATTCTTGGCCCTGTGGACAACGCGTCGCCGGGCCTCGGCAGGTCGATGATGCGCCGATGGACGGGCCACCACGTTTCAAACCGTGGAGACCCCCCGATCGTCTAGGTGACCCGTCCTTCAGATGGGTCGTAGGGTGCGGCCGCTGAGCCGGTCGAGAGCGATGGCACCCGGCTCCGCACGAAAGGCGAGATGACCAGAGACCCCGTTGAGACGCCGTGCGCGCGGAGGGCTTCCGTGCGCCGATGACCGCCCTTGCGGCAGCCCGGGTCACGCGAATGACCCCGGCCCGCCGTCCACCGAGAACCTGCCCAGGTCGCGACAACCGTGGAGACGAACACGATGCACCGGACACGCACCCGCCGTCGGGTGGCGACGGCGAACAGGCATAGGGCGCCGGCGCGGCCGGCGCCGGCGGGCGGTCGATGACGATGGCCCGCCAACTCCGCTCCGCCATCGCCGCCGACGCGGCGGTCCCCCGCGCCGGTTGGGCCGGCCTCCGCGCCGGGACCGTCACGCGCGACGGCCTCCAGTTCCTCGCCTTCGTCGCCGTCGGCGCCGTCGGCACCCTCGTGAACCTGGCCGCGTACGTCGGCCAGGTCACGATCGCGCACGTCGCGCCGCTCGTGGCCGCCACCACGGCGTTCTGCCTGGCGGTCGCCCACAACTACCTGGCCAACCGCTGGCTCACGTTCCGGCGTCAGCGCCGGGGCTTCGCGTCGCAGGGCGTCCGCTTCGCCGCGGTGGCGCTGTTCGCGCTGGTGGTGAACCTCGCCGTGCTGGTGCTCCTGCTGCCGCTGGTCGACGCGGTCGCGGCGCAGGTGATCGCCATCTGCGTCGCCACGCCCGTCAACTTCGTCGGCAACAAGCGCTGGTCGTTCGCGGACGGGGGGCGCTGACCGGGGCGCCGGTCAGCGCGTGCGGCGGTACTGGAGCCCCAGGGTCCCACCCGGGAGGCTCGCCGACGAGGCGAGCGCCCATTCGGTGCGCGGGATCCCGTCGGGGAAGATCCGCAGCCCGCCGCCCCAGATGAGCGGGACGAGGGTCAGCCGCATCTCGTCGACCAGGTCGGCGCGGAGCAGCGCGTGGATGATGCTGGCGCTGTTCACGACCATGATGTCGCGGCCCTCCGCCGCCTTCAGCGCGCGGACCTCCTCGGCGGGCTCCCGCTCGGCGATGCGGGCGTTGCTCCACGTCGCCTCGGTGAGCGTGCGCGAGAAGACGACCTTCTCGACCTCGTCGAGCCACACCGCCAGGTCGCGGCCGCGCGGCGAGCTCGCGGGGTCGCGGGCCACCGGCGGCCAGTAGCCGTGGAAGCCCTCGTAGTTGGTGCGGCCCATCAGGGCGGTGGTGACGTTGCGATAGACGCCCGTGAACCAGGCCATCGTCTCCGGCGACCCCGCGTGCTCGGTCATCCCGGTCAGGTCGTCCCCGGGCCCGGCTGAGCACCCGTCCAGCGAGATCGTCACCGACGCGATCACCGTCCGTCCGCGTCCCTCGGTCATGGCTCCTCCTTTTCCCGTTCACCCCTGCGACGAACGGGCCGCCCCGGGATCGACACCCCCGCGGGCCGGTGACAGGCTCCGCACATGGCCGAGTACCTCGCGCCCGGCGTGTACGTGGAGGAGATCCCCTCCGGCGCGCAGGCGATCGAGGGCGTCGCCACGAGCACCGCGGGGTTCGTGGGCGTGACCGAGCGGGGGCCGGCCGAGGTCGTCCGCGTGACCGGCCTGGCCGAGTACGAGCAGTGCTTCGGCGGCCCGACCCCGGGGGTGTCGCACCTCCACGACGCCGTCTGCGGGTTCTTCGCCAACGGCGGCACGACCGCGTGCGTGACCCGTGTCCCCGACCGGGGCGCCGCCGCGCTGCTCGCCGGGATCGACCGGGTCGCGTGCGCCGACGGCCTCGCCCTGCTGGTCGTCCCCGACGAGGCCGTCGCCGGGCCGGAGGTGGCGGCCGCGATGGCCGCCGGCTGCGGGCGCCGGCGCGACCGGATCGCCGTGCTGTCCACGCCGGAGGCCGTGGGCGCGGCGGGGCCGCCGCCTCCGCCGGACAGCTCGTTCGCGGCGGCGTACCACCCGTGGATCGTGATCGCCGGCCCGGGCGGCGCGACGCGCGCCGTGCCGCCCGCCGGCCACGTCGCCGGGGTCATCGCGCGGACCGGCCGGGAGCGCGGCGTCAACGCCGCGCCCGCCGGCGTCCCGCTGTGCGACGTCGTGGGGCCGGTCGCGCGGCTGTCGTCCGCCGATGCCGAGACGCTCGCCGCGCGGCGCATCAACGCGATCGTCATGCGCGGGGTGCCGCTGGTGTGGGGCGCGCGGACGGCCTCCGCCGACCCGGAGTGGAAGTACGTGAACGTCCGCCGCCTCCTCACATACCTGGAGCGCTCGATCGACGAGGGCACCCGGTGGGCCGTCTTCGAGCCGAACGACGAGCCGCTGTGGGCGCGCGTGCGCGCGGCGGTCGAGGACTTCCTCCACGGCTGCTGGCGCGACGGGGCGCTCGTGGGGCAGACGCCCGAGGATGCCTTCTTCGTGCGCTGCGACCGCTCGACGATGACCCAGGACGACATCGACCAGGGCCGGCTCATCTGCCTCGTCGGCGTCGCGCCGCTGCGCCCCGCGGAGTTCGTGATCCTCCGGATCGGCCGCTGGACGGCGCAGCCGTGGCTGAAGGCGTTCCCGTTCCTGGTCGCCATCGACGGCGTCGCCACGGCCGGCTTCGCGGAGGTCACGGGCCTCCCCGGGGCCCACGACGGCGGCCGGCACGCCCTGCGGATGACGCAGGGCCTGACGGCGGGCGCCGCGCTGTCGGAGTGGTTCGCCCGCTCGCGGCGGGGGGACGACGACCCGCGCGACGGCGCCGTCGTGCTGCGCGACGAGGGCGGCCGCCCCGCGGTCGCGTGGCGCCTGCACCAGGTGCGCCCGCACGCGCTCGCCGCCGCGGGCGGGGGGCCCGCGACCGGGGAGTTCGTGGTCGACGCCCTCGAGCTCACCGGCTGAGCCCGGCACCTGAACCCCTGATCGAAGGGGTGGAATGAGGGCGCGTCTCGCCCCCGTGCAATTGAGACCGCGGGGTCTCAATTGGACGGCGGCGGGGTCAGGTGCACGGGGTCGTGGCCAAGTGAACCTCGTACTCCTTCATTGGAGGGGTGGAACGGGGGCGCGTCTCGCCCCCCTGCAATTGAGACCGCGGGGTCTCAATTGGACGGCGGCGGGGTCAAGTGCACGGGTCGCGGCCAAGTGACCTCCCGAAACCCTTCATTGAAGGGCGTGGAACGAGGATGCGCCGCGAGTCCGCCGAGTGAACGCCGGGGTCGCGGCCAAGTGAACGCCGGGGTCGCGGCGGCCGAATACGGCAGGCCGGCGGGCGCGGTACGGCAGTCCTGCGGATGGCGGCGATCGGGGCCGCTCATAGCGTCGTGGCATGGTCGGTTCACACCCCCACGACGGCGCGCGGCACGCGGTCCGCATGCTGGGCCTCGCCCAGGCGGCGGCATTCGCGGTCACCGGCATCACGGTCACGATCGGGCCCCTGTCCCTCCACGAGCTGTCGGGGCAGGAGGGGCTCGGGGGCGGCCTGCTGGCCGTGTTCATCCTGGCCGGCGGCGCCGGCGCGTTCGTCGCCGGGCGGCTGATGCGCCGCGTCGGCCGGCGCGCGGTCCTGGTCGCGGGCCACCTCGCCTACGGGCTCGCGGGCCTCGCCGCCGCGGCGGCGGGCGCCGCGCACTCGCCGCGCGCCATCCTCGCCGCCGCCATCCCGCTCGGGTTCGGCCACGGCGCGGCCCTGCTGGGCCGGTCGGTCGCGGTCGACCTCCACCCCGCCGGCGAGCGCGGCCGCGCCGTGGGGCGCATCCTCGCGGTCGGCGCCGTGGGCGCGCTGTCGGGGCCGGGCCTCGTCGCCGGGCTGCGCCGGCTCGCGGACGAGACCGGCCTGGACGAGCACATGCTGCCGTGGCTGGCGGTGCCGGTCCTCGGCGCGTTCGGCGCCCTGGCGGTCTCGCGCCTGCGCGTCGGCCCCATGCCGGCGTCCGGAGCGGGGCCCCGGCCGGCCCGCGCCGCCGCGGGCCGCCGCCGTCGCGCCGGGATGGGGACGGCGACGCTGGTGGTCGCCGGCGCCCAGGCGTCGATGCTGGCCCTCATGTCCGTCGTGCCGGTCCACATCCACCACGAGGGCGGCGGCGACGCGCTGATGGCGCTGATCCTCGGCGCCCACCTCGCATCCATGTACGGCCTCGCGCCGCTCCTCGGCGCCGGCATCGACCGCTGGGGCCACCGCGACGGCCTGATGGTCGGCGCCGGTCTCTGCGTCGCCGGCGCCATGCTCAGCGCCGTGACGCACGTCCCGGTCGTCGCCGCGGCGGGCCTGGTCGCCCTCGGCTCCGGGTGGTGCGCGAGCTACCTCGGCGTGACCGCCGCCGCCGGCCTCGCGGCCGACGCCCGCGACCGCGCGTCCGCGCTCGGCCTGGCCGATCTGGTCGCGAGCGTCACCGCCGCCGCCGCGGGCGTCCTGACCGGGCTGCTGGTCGGGGTCGTCGGGCTGGTCCCGCTCACCTGGGCGGTCGCCACCGCGATGGCCGTCGTGCTGCTGGTCGCCTGCCGGCCGCGGCTCGCGACGCCGGGGCCGGTCGCCGAGCAGCGGTAGCGGTTCATCTCCGGATCCGCTGAGCCAGCGAGGTGTAACTCCAGGGTTGCGCGTCGCACCGCCTATGTGTAACCTTCGAGTGACACATGGTTCGCGACGGAGGTTCGACGATGACGACCGAGACCGACCGCATCGAGCGCGACGTGCTGATCGCCGCGCCCATCGAGCGCGTGTGGGAGCTGGCGACCCGCCCTGAGCACCTCGGGCGGTGGTTCGCCGACGCCGGCGCCGAAGTGGACCTCCGGCCGGGCGGGGCGCTCTCGCTGACGTGGCGCCGGTACGGCACCGTCCACGGCCGCGTCGAGTCGGTCGACCCGCCGAACCGGGTGGCCTACCGCTGGCTGGTGCAGTCGGGGACGCAGGCCGACCCGACGCCGGCGAACTCGACGCTCATGGAGTTCACGCTCACGGCGGAGGGTGACGGCACCCGGGTCGCGGTGGTCGAGTCTGGGTTCGACGGGCTGGCGCTGGACGTGGAGGAGCGGACCGCCGCCTTCGCGTCGCACGGCGAGGGGTGGGCGTTCGAGCTCGACGAGCTCGCCGCCTACGCGCAGGGCGTCGCGGCGGGCCGATGAGCGTCGTCGCCGACCCCGAGCCGGCGGTCTTCGCGGCCCTGGCCGACCCTACGCGGTGGCGCATGCTCGGGATGCTCGCCCAGCGCGGCGAGGGGACCGCGACGACGCTGGCGGCGGAGCTGCCGGTCAGCCGGCCCGCGGTGATCAAGCACCTCACGGTGCTGGACGAGGCGGGGCTCGTGAGCCGCCGGCGCGCGGGGCGCGAGGTGCGCTACCGCGTCGAGCCGGCGCGCCTCGACGCCACCGCGCGGCGCATCGCCGACCTGGCGGCGGCGTGGGACACCAGGCTGGCGGCCCTCCGGGCGCTGGCCGAGACGGAGGAGGCGTGATGGACCTGCCACCGATCGTGTCGCCCGGCGAGTGGGCGGACGCGCGCGAGGCGCTGCTGGTGAAGGAGAAGGCGCTCACCCGGGCGCGGGATGCGCTCGCCGCCGAGCGGCGGCGGATGCCGCGGATGGCCGTGGAGACGGACTACCGCTTCGAGGGCCCGGACGGGGACGTGGGGCTGCTCGACCTGTTCGAGGGCCGGCGCCAGCTGATCGTGTACCGGTTCTTCTACGAGCCGGGCGTCCACGGCTGGCCCGAGAGCGGCTGCCGGGGGTGCTCGTTCGTCGCCGACCAGGTGGCGCACCTCGCCCACCTCAACGCCCGCGACACCACCCTCGCGTTCGTCTCACGCGCGCCGCAGCCGGACATCGCCCGCTGGCGGTCGCGCATGGAGTGGGAGATCCCCTGGTACACGCTCACCGACGACTTCGACCTCGACTTCGGCGTGGACGAGTGGCACGGCACCAACGCCTTCATCCGCGACGGCGACAGCGTGTTCCGGACGTACTTCATCGACCGGCGCGGCGACGAGGCGATGGGCGGCACGTGGAGCTACCTGGACATCACCGCCCTGGGGCGCCAGGAGGACTGGGAGGACTCGCCGGACGGCTACCCGCAGGACCCGCCGTACGCCTGGTGGAACCTGCACGACGAGTACGAGCACGCCACGGTCTTCGAGGCGGCCCTCTCCGACGCGGCGGCGGCCCAGCGCGGCGCCCGGGGGCGGGCGTGAACATCGCCCTGCACGTCGGCGGCGTCCCCGTGGAGGAACTCCTCCCGGGCGCCGCCGGCGCGGGGGTGCTGGGGGCGGGCCTGCTGCTCGCGCGCGCCTGGGTCGGGCTCCGCGTGCGGCGGATCCGGCGGCGCGTTGACCCGCCGGGGCCGCCGGACTGAAGATTGGCCCCGTCGCGGCGGTGGGCGCCCGCGACCCCGACGGCGAGGAGTGGTGATGTCGTTCGTGTCCCGCGGCTTCCACGGCCGCCGCCGCGAGGGCGGTGACTCGGCGCGCGTGCCCCCCGGCCAGTACGTGACGCGCGACTTCCCGGTGCTCTCGGCGGGCCCCACCCAGCACACGCCCCTCGAGGAGTGGGACTTCCGCATCGTCGGCGAGATCGACGAGCCGCGGCGCTGGACGTGGGACGAGCTCATGGCGCTGCCGAGCGAGGAGGTCACACGCGACATCCACTGCGTGACCAAGTGGACGAAGCTCGACACGGTCTGGCGCGGCGTCTCGGTCGACACGCTCCTCGACGGCGTCGACACGGCGGCCGACTACGCCGTCCAGGTCGCGGACGGCGGCTACACCACGAACCTGGGGCTGGAGGACGTCACCGGCGGCCGGGCGTGGCTGGTGTACGAGTACGACGGGGAGCCCCTCGCTGCGGCCCACGGCGGCCCCGCGCGGATGCTCGTCCCGCACCTGTACTTCTGGAAGAGCGCGAAATGGGTCCGCGGCCTGCGGCTCCAGAACGTCGACGAGCCGGGCTTCTGGGAGACGAACGGCTACCACAACCACGGGGACCCATGGCTGGAGCAGCGGTACTGGGGCGACTGAGCTGGCGGCCCGCCGAGGTCGTCGGGCTCATCGACGAGACCCCGCGCGTCCGGACGATCGTCTTCGACGTCGACGGCTGGCCCGGCCATCGCCCCGGGCAGCACGTCGACATCCGCCTGACCGCGGAGGACGGCTACCAGGCGCAGCGGAGCTACTCGATCGCGACGGCCGCGGACGGCTCACGCGTCGCGCTCACCGTCGAGCGGATCGACGACGGTGAGGTCTCGCCGTACCTGACGGAGGAGCTCCGCGCCGGCGACCGCATCGAGCTGCGCGGGCCGGTGGGGGGCTACTTCGTGTGGGAGCCCGCCCTCGGCGGCCCCGTGCTGCTGGTCGCGGGCGGCTCGGGCGTGGTGCCGCTGATGGCGATGATCCGCCTGCGCGCGGCGTCGGGGAGCGACGCCGAGATGCGCCTGCTCGCATCGTGGCGCGGCTGGGACGACGTCATCTACCGCGACGAGCTGGCGCGCCTGGAGGGGGGCGGCCTGAGCGTGGCGCACACGCTCACGCGGGCGCGGCCCGACGGCTGGACGGGGTACGCGCGGCGCGTGGACGCGTCGATGCTGGCCGAGGTGGGGCCCGGGCCGGAGGCGGCTCCGCAGGTCTTCGTCTGCGGCCCGACGCCGTTCGTCGAGGCCGTCGCGGAGGCGCTGGTGGGCCTCGGCCACGAGCCGCACCGGATCAAGACCGAGCGCTTCGGACCCACGGGGGAGTGACATGGACGAGCTGATGCTCGACGGCAACGCGGTCGCCGGCGTCCTGCTGCAGGTGTTCGGCACGGACATGACCGTCGCGCGCGGCCGGTGCGCGGAATGCGGCGCCAGCGAGGCCCTCGGGGCCCTCCGCGCCTACCGGGGCGCGGGCGTCGTGCTCCGCTGCCCGCACTGCGACCACGCCCTGGTGAGGATTACCGAGGACGCGACCGGCGTCTGGATCAGCCTCGACGGCGTCCGCGGCCTGCGGATGGAGGTCCGCCGCGAGGACGCTGGGCCCGGCTGAGGGCCGGCGGATCTCGTCGAGCCGGTCACGGGCGTCAAGCGCCGCGACCTTGTAGGCGTCCGTGAAGGTGGGCACGTTGAAGACCGCCTCGGAGAGGTAGTCCACGCCCAGGCCGCCGGCGATCGCCGTCTGGCCGAGGTGCACCAGCTCCGTCGCCGCGGTGCCGAAGATGTGCACGCCGAGGACGGCCCGCGTCTCCAGGTGCACCAGCAGCTTGAGCACGCCCGCGCGGTCCCCGGCGATCTCGCCACGGGCCAGCTCGCGGTAGCCGGCCAGCCCGACCACGTAGGGCACCGCGCGCTCGGTGAGCTCCCCCTCGCCCTGCCCGACGAAGGAGATCTCCGGGATGGTGTAGATGCCGTACGGCAGCAGGTCGGTCCCGGCCGCCGACGCCTTGCCGAACGCCGCGAGGGCGGCTCGCCGGCCCTGCTCCATCGATGCCGCGGCCAAGCCCGGAAAGCCGATCACGTCGCCGGCGGCGAAGATGTGGGGCTGGCCCTGTCTCTTATACACATCTAGATGTGTATAAGAGACAGATGGTGTAGATGCCGTACGGCAGCAGGTCGGTCCCGGCCGCCGACGCCTTGCCGAACGCCGCGAGGGCGGCTCGCCGGCCCTGCTCCATCGATGCCGCGGCCAAGCCCGGAAAGCCGATCACGTCGCCGGCGGCGAAGATGTGGGGCTGGCCGGTGCGGAACTCCGCGTCGACGGCGATCCGTCCGCGGGCGTCCGCCTCGAGCCCGGCGGCCGGCAGGTTGAGCGCGGCCGTCGCGCCCTGCCGGCCCGCCGCGTAGAGGACCAGCTCGGACGGCACACGCGTGCCGCTCGCGAGGTGGGTCACCACCCCGCCGCCGGCGAGCCGTTCGACCGCGGCGACCTCCTCCCCGAGGCGGAGGGCGACGCCGAGCCCGCGCAGGTGGTACTGCAGGGACTCCACGAGGTCGGCGTCGACGAAGTCGAGGATCCGGGCGCGCTTCTCGACCAGGGTGACCTTGACGCCGAGGGCGGCCGCCATCGAGGCGTATTCGACGCCGATCACCCCGCCACCGACCACGGTCAGGCTCCCGGGGATCGCCGTGAGGCGTCCGAGGCCGTCCGAGTCGAGCACCGTCCGGTCGTCGAAGTCGACGCCCGGCGGCCGGGCCGGCGTGGTGCCGACCGCGATCACGACGCGGTCGGCCCAGACGTGGCGACCGCCGGCGGAGCCCTGGATCTCGAGCGTGTGGGGATCGACGAAGGACGCCGCGCCCGAGATCACCGAGACCCGGTTGCGGTGGAGCTGGTCGTGGATGACCTCCCGCTCGTGCTCGACGACCTGCTGCGTGCGCCACATGAGGTCGCCGATCGTCACGTGCTCCATGACGCGGCGGGCGCTCGCGTACACCTGTCTCTTATACACATCTAGATGTGTATAAGAGACAGTGCTCGACGACCTGCTGCGTGCGCCACATGAGGTCGCCGATCGTCACGTGCTCCATGACGCGGCGGGCGCTCGCGTACACGCCGTGCGCCTGCCCGGTCAGGTCGACGATCGCCGCCCGGACCGTCTTCGACGGCAGCGTGCCGGTGTTCGTCGACACGCCGCCGAGGAAGGGGCCGCGCTCCACGATCGCGGCGCGCGCCCCCAGCTTGGCCGCCTGCACCGCCGCGCGCTGGCCGGCGGGGCCGGAGCCGATCGCGACGAGGTCGTAGCGCTCCATCACGGCACCTCCCCTTGTCAGGCCGCCATCCGCGCGTCGGCCAAGTCCCGTCGTGCCGACAGCGCGCGCAGGGCCGCGGCCTCGATCGTGCGCACGCGCTGCCGCGACACGCCGAGCTCGCCGGCGATCGCATCGAGCGAGCGCGCGTCGCCGCCGCGCAGTCCGTAGCGGAGCTCGAGGACGCGGCGCGGCCGGTCGCCCAGTTCGCGCAGGGCGCCGGCCACTCCGGCCCGTGCGTCGGCGGCCTCGGTGAGGGCGGCGGGGTCCGGTGCCGCCTCGTCGCCGATCAGGTCGCCGAGCGTGCCGTCGCCGTCCTCCCCGACCGGGGTCCGAGAGCGACCGCGGGCGGCGCGCCGCCGAGCGGGTCCGCGCGACGTCCTCCTCGGTGAGGCCCGCGTGGCGCGCGACCTCCCGCGACGACGGCGACCGGCCGAGGGCCTGTGCCAGCTCGTCCTCCGCGAGCGCGACCGCGGCCCCCTGCGCGCGGGCGCGCCCGGGGAGCCTGATGAGCCGCGACGACGTGGTGAGCGCCTGGCAGATCGCCCGTCGCGCGCACCACTCGGCGAACGTCGCGAAGGGGACGGCCATGCCCGGCTCGTAGCGCCGGACGGCCGTCAGGAGGCCGACGTTGCCCTCCTGGACGAGGTCGTCGACGTCGAGGCCGAGGCCGCGGTAGCGACGCGCGACCGCGACGACGAGTCGCAGGTGCGCCTCGACCAGCCGGCGCCGCGCGTCCTCGTCGCCTTCGGCGGCGAGGTGCAGCAGGCGGGCTTCCTCCACCCGGCCGAGGACCGGGTCATGTGGTGATGCGGCGTGTGTGGTCATGGCACGACGGTAGGCCCGCCGCCGCGGTGCTCGTATCGGCGATCCCACCCAACAGGAGCGCCCCCGCCCCGGTGGGCGGGAGGCGCTCCCATCGGGATCAGGCCGGTGCGAGCACCCGCGCCCGCGACGCGGACCGGCGGCGGGCGAGGAGGGCCCCCGCCCAGATCGCGCCGAGGCCGACCGCCGCCCACGCGGCGAGCACGAGGAGGTGCCCGGTGGCGCCGGCACCGTCGAAGAACGCGGTGCTGCGCAGGAGGTTGCCGCCTGCGCCCGGCGGGAGCAGCTGCCCGATGCCGCCGACCGGCTGGGGGAGGAGCTCCGGGGCCGACGCGACGGCCGACCACGGGTTGCCGACGAGGATCATGAGCACGGCGGCGATGGCCAGGCCCGCGTGCCCGAGGAGCGCCTCCATCCCTGCGAGGAACGCCGCGATCGCGACCATCGTGAGGCAGAGGGCACCGGCGTTGGCCAGCCAGCCGCCCTCGATCACCCCGAGCCAGCCCTGGACCATCCCGACCGCTACGAGGCTTCCGGCGACCGCGGCGCCGACCACGACCAGCGCCCGGACGAGGCCGGGGCGTCTCAACACCGAGACCATGACCCCGGCGATGATGCTCGAGAGCACCAACGGCAGCACCAGCGAGCCGAACGCCGCGCCGTGCGGGTCGTCGGGGTCGCCGGGCACAGCGTCGACGACCGCCGGACCGGGCGCGCCGATGCCCGCAGGCGGCGGTGCGAGCGCCTGCTGGAGAGCCCCGGCGACCACCGGGCTCGCGCCGGAGGCGGTCATGACGGTCTGGCCGTCCGGCGTGGCGACCACGGCGCCGTAGATCTCGCGGTCCTCGATCGCCGTGCGCGCGCTCTGCTCGTCCTCGTAGCGGCGGACGTCGAACGCCCCGTCCTGGGCCGCGAGCCGGTGCTCGACGGCGGCGACGCTCGTCGAGGCTCCCGTCACGCCGAGCGGGAGATCGCGCGGTGCCAGGTTCGCGGCCGGCCACGCGAAGGCCGCGAGCGTGATCGCGACGATCACCGGCACCACCACGAGCGCGATGAGGACGCTGGGACGGTGTCCGCGTCCTCCGCCCTCGCCCGCCGGGGGGTGTGTCGGGGTACTCATGGGGGTCTCCTCCTCTCGTTCGGACCCCGCCAACCTGTGCCGGTCTGTCAGCCACTCGCATCGGCGGGACCACCTAAACGGCGCGGTCTCGGTGCTCGTGCGCGGGCCGGGGACCCGGCGCCGGCGTCGTGCCGGCCCCGGGCCCCGCGGGTCGGATGCCTAGGCGGCCGCGCCCGGCGTGCCCGGAGCGCCGGTCACGGGGCGGGACGGCGGCGCGGCGACCTGGAGCCCCTCGCCCTCGATGTCGAGGTTCGGCATGGCCCGGTCGAGCCGGCGGGGCAGCCACCAGGCGCGACGGCCGAGGAGCGCCATCGCGGCGGGCACGAGCGTCATCCGGACGACGAACGCGTCCACCAGCACGCCGAAGGCGAGCGCGAGTCCGATGGCCTTCACCACCGGGTCGGGGTCGAGGATGTAGCTCCCGAAGACCGCGATCATGATCACGGCCGCGGCGGTGACCACCCGTCCGCTCTGCCGGTAGCCGGTGATGATCGCGCCGCGGGCGTCGCCGCTGTGGACGAAGCTCTCCCGGACCCGCGAGATCAGGAAGACCTCGTAGTCCATCGCGAGCCCGAACAGGATCCCGATCAGGAGCACCGGCAGGAAGCTCACGATCGGTCCCGATCGTGCGACGTCGAAGAGCCCCATCATGTGGCCGTCCTGGAAGACGGCGACGACGAGGCCGAGCGAGGCCACGACGCTGAGCAGGAACCCGATCGCGGCCTTCACGGGCACCAGGATCGAGCGGAAGACGACGATCAGCAGGAGCAGCGCCAGGCCCACGACGACCAGCAGGTAGACGGGCAGCTTGGCGCTGAGCCGGTCGGCGGTGTCGATGTTGACCGCCGTCTGGCCCGTGACGAAGACGCCGACCCCGGCCTCATCGCGGATCTCCTCCGCCTTCGACCGGATCAGCGAGACGAGGTCCTTCGTCTCGTCGCTCGAGGGGCTGCTCTTCGGGGTCACCAGCGCGACCGTCACGTCGCCCGCCGCGTTCTGCATCGGCTTGGAGAGGGCGGCCACGTTCGGCAGGGCGGTGAGGCCCTCGGTGGTGGCCGTGGCGACCTGGCCCTGCTGCTCCTTCGTCAGGCCCGGTGCGTCGACGACCACCGTCAGCAACCCGTTGAAGCCTGGGCCGAAGCCGGCCGTGAGGGCGTCGTAGGCCCGGCGCTCGGTGGAGGTCGTCGGGCTCGAGCCGGCGTCGGGAAGCCCGAGCTGCAGGTGCGACGCGGGCAGCGCGATCGCCACCAGGGCCGCGATGCCGATCACGAGCACCGTCAGCGGCCGGCGGGTCACGGCGCGGGCCCACCGCTCGCTCGCCGGGGCGCGGACCGGGTCGGGACGCCGGAACCGGTAGGAGAGGAGGCGGTTCGCGCGGCCGGCCTTCGCCCCGCAGAGGCCGAGCATCGCGGGCAGGAGCGTGATCGCGATGAGGACGGCGATGGTGACCGTCGCCGCTGCGGCGAGGGCCATGACGGTCAGGAACGGGATGCTCATCACGATCAGGCCGACGAGCGCGATGACGACGGTCGCGCCGGCGAAGACGACGGCGCTTCCGGCGGTCGCGATCGCGCGCGCCGCGGACTCGCGCGGCTCGAGCCCCTCGTGGAGCTGCTGCCGGTGGCGCGAGACGATGAACAGGGCGTAGTCGATGCCGACCGCGAGCCCCAGCATCGTGGCCAGGATCGGGGCGGTCGATGAGATCTCGATCAGGCCGGTGAGCGAGCTGACGCCGAATGAACCGATCAGCACGCCGAGGATCGCCGTGGCCACCGGCAGCGAGGCGGCCAGGAACGACACGAGCGCGATCGCCAGGACGATGAAGCCGAGCAGGAGGGCGGTCCCCTCCGAGCTCTTCGACTCGTCGGTGACGATGCCGCCGCTGTACTCGACGGTCAGGCCGGCGGCGCGGGCGGGATCGCCGCTCGCCTCGAGCTCGTCCCTGGCGGGGTCCTCGATCTCCTCCTTGGGGACCGGGTAGACCACGTCGGCGAAGCCGATGCGGCCATCGTCGCTGATGGCGCCGGCGCTGTAGGGGTCCACGGCCGCGATGACCTGGTCGCCCTTCTTCGCCTGCGCCACGGAGGCGAGGACCGCCTCCCTGTTGGCGGGGTCGGTGAGCGTCTCGCCGGCGGGGGCGATGAACACGACGCGGGCCTGTGCTCCGCCGACTCCGGGGAACTTCTCGTTGAGCAGGTCCTGCGCGCGCGCCGACTCGGTGCCCGGCACGCTGAACGTGTCGTCGGTGCTGCCCTTGAACGCGAAGGCGGCGCCCGCCACGAGGACGAGCACCGCGATCCAGGCGCCGACCACCCTCCAGCGGTGGTCGAACGCGTATCTGCCGATCCGGTACAGGAGGGTCGCCATGCCGAGCCCTTTCCGAGGAGATGTGGGAGTCGCATCCCTCCCCCCGTGGGGCGCGGGGTCGTATCGGCGAGATCGCCGGTCGACGCCTTGCGCGCGTCGTCGGCCGGAGCCCGACCGCCCGGTGCGGGAACGGCTCCCGCTAGGCGGGGGCGGCGCGCGTGCCCGGCAGCAGGCGCGAGGCCAGCAGGGTGGCGAGGGCGCCTGCCGCTCCCAGGAGCAGCGCCCACGTGTATCCGGTGTCGGCGCCGGCGTCGGCGATGATCACGAAGGCCATGGTCACCCCCACGGACAGCGCGGTGTTCCGGAAGACGACCGCGACGGCGACGGCGACCCCCGTCTTGTCCGGGCTCGCGCTCCGGAGGATGACGGGGTAGATCCCGGTCAGGATCAGGCCCCACGCCATGCCCAGGAGCGCGCTTCCGGCCGCGAGCGCGCCGACGGTGTCGTGGTTCATCGCGAGGAGGGCGTACCCCGCGGCCCCGACGATTGCGCCCGCCGCGACCAGCGCCCGCGGACCGATGCGGTCGACGCCGCGGCCGCCGAGCCACCCGCCGGCGAGCCCCGCGACGCTCGTGGGGACGAGCAGCAGGCCGACCTCCGTCGTGGTCAGGTCCAGGCCGCCGTTGTCCTCCGACGCCCCGGCGATCTGCGGGACGACGAAGATGGCGATGAAGAACGCGAACCCGAACAGGAACGAGCAGGCGTTCGCATTGGCGAAGGGGGACGTCGTCACCAGCCGGAGGTCGACGAGGGGGTTCCGGCTGGCGCGCTCCACCAGCGCGAACGCGGCGAGCAGGGCGGCCGATCCCGCGAACAGCAGGAGGATCCTCGGCGACGACCAGCCCCAGGCGGCGCCCTTCGAGATCGCGAGGAGCAGCGAAACGAGGCCGGCCGACAGCAGGACCGCGCCGACCAGGTCGAGGGGCACCCGCGCCCGGACGGGCGATTCCGGGACGAGGAGCGCGACCGCGCACATCAGCGACGCCGCCAGCGCGAACAGGAACCAGAAGATCGCGACGGCCGAGGCCAGGTCCACGAGCACCCCGCTCAGCAGGAAGCCGACGCCACCCCCACGTTGGCCGCGCCGATCACCCCGCCGATCGCCCTCGGGAGCTGCTGGGGCGGCAGCGTGTCCCGCGCGAGGCCGAGGATGAGCGGCGTCACGGCCGCCCCGAGCCCCTGGATCGCCCGGCCCGCGATGGCGAACTCGATCGAGGTGGTGAGGGCGCAGACCGCCGATCCGACGGCGAAGGCCCCGAGCGAGATCAGGATCACCCGCCGCTTCCCGATCATGTCGCCGAGGCGGCCGAGCAGCGGCACCGCGACGACCGACGCGAGCAGGAAGGCGGTCGCGAGCCAGGCCACGCCGATGAGCGACGCCCCGTAGTGGTCGGCGAGCTGGGGGAGCGCGGGGATGATGACCGACTGCTCGAGACCGAAGTCGAGCGCCCCGAGGGCGAGGACCACCATCGCGCCGGCCGGCAGGCCGCGCGCCTCGGCCGCCGCGGTGGCGCTCGCCTCCCTCACAAGGGCGCGGCATCCATGGTGACCCCGGACGCCGCGTCCTCGCCGAGCGGCAGGCGCGCGAGCTGCACGCGGGACGTGATGCCGAGCTTCGCGAAGATGTTCCGCAGGTGGGAGTCGATCGTCCGCGGCGAGAGGAACATCTGCGCCGCGATCTCCTTGTTCGAGAGGCCGTCGGCGACGTAACGGGCGATCTGCACCTCCTGCATGGTCAGCTGGTCGGCCATGCTCGGGTCCCGCTTGCGCGCCGTGCTGCCGGTCGCCCGGAGCTCGTTCCTGGCGCGAGCGGCCCACGGCTCGGCGCCGATCGACTCGAAGCCCTCCAGCGCGGTCGTCAGCTGGGCCCGTGCCAGCGTGCGCCGGCGCTGGCGCCGCAGGTGCTCGCCGTACAGGAGATGGATGCGCGACCGGTCGAACGGCCGCGCCTCGCCGATGACGGCGAGGGCCGCCTCGAAGTGCTCCGTCGCCGCGTCGCCGTCCGCCACGATGCCGCGGCAGCCCTCGAGGCGGGGACGGGCCCACGGTGCGCCGGAGGAGGCGACCCATTCCCCGAACGTCGCGAGGAGCTCGGCCGCGAGGTCGTCGCGCCCCGCCCGCACGGCGGCCTCGAGCCGGTCGGGGATGCACATCAGCGCGACGAGCGGGATCGGCTGGTCGCGGGGCCCCGCGGAGAAGGCGTCGTAGTGCTCGAGGGCCTCCGCCCACCGGCCGCGGCCCAGCGCGAGGAGCGCGAGCGTGCGGCGCGCCGACGCGAGCCGGACCGCGAGCCCGCGAGGGCCGCCGCGCTCGATCACGGCGGCGCCGTGCCGGCGCGCCGCCTCATCGTCGCCGCGGATGGCGGCCAGGGCTCCGAGGACTCCCAGCGCGAGCAGCTCGTAGTTCTCGGATCCGACGTCCGTCGCGAGCCGGAGCGTCTCACCGGCGGCGACGCTCGCCTCGTGGAACCGCTGCGCCAGGAAGAGCTGGCTCGCGCGAACCGCCTGCGCGCCCGTCAGGACGCCGATCGCTCCCCGCTCGCGTGCCACGCCCGCCACGCGATCGGCGAGGGCCAGGGCGCGGTGCTCGTCCCCCGTCCAGAGCGCCATGGCGCTGCCCCAGTACATCGTCTGGAGGTCGTCGCCGGCCGCGACCCATACGAGGGCCTCGTCGAGCAGCGGCAGTCCGCGCCCGAGGTCGCCCTCGACGATCGACGCGCAGCCGGCGAGCATCTGCGCCACGGCGCGGAGCCGCTCGTCGCCGCCCGGCCGGACGAGGGTGGCGGCCAGGTCGGCCGCCTGGCGGTGGGCCGCGAGGTCGCCGGCCTCGGACCCCGCGTGGAGCCCGTACGCCACGAGCTCCGTCGCCTTCGCCGGATCGAGGGGGGCGATCTCCTCGGCGGCGCCCATCAGGGACTGCACGACGGTGGCGGGGCGGCCCCGCTGGATCTCGGCGATCGCCAGCACCTTCGCGATCTCGCCGCGCGGGAGCGGTCCCTCGACGAGCGGCAGCGCGCGCCGCGCGAGCACCGTGGAGCGCTCGTACAGCCCGGCGACGCTCGCGGCGTTCGCCGAGGCCACCAGCAGGCGACCCTCCTCGGACGGGCCGGCGGCGAGCTCGGCGGCCCGCTCGAACGCCCGCGTCGACGCCGCGTGGCCGCCGCGCGCCTCGGCCCGCCGCGCGGCGTCCTCGAGGGCGGCCACGACCGACTCGTCCGGGTCGATCGTCGACGAGGCGAGGTGCCACGCGCGCCGGTCCGCGTGCTCCTCGTCCGTCCCGATCGCCTGCGCCAGCGCGAGGTGCGCGGCGCGCCGTTCGGTCGACGTCGCCGCGTCGTAGATCGCCGAGCGGACCAGGGGATGCCGGAACTCCAGGCGCGGGCCGCGCATGTTCACCAGACCCATCTGCTCGGCGATCCCGAGGGCCTCCGGGTCGATCCCGAGCCGCCGGCCCGCCCGGGTCACCAGCGAGGCGCGCTCGGTGTCGTCGGCGGCCGCGAGCAGCAGGAAGCGCTGGACGTCGTCGGGGAGCCGCCGGACCCGGTCGAGGAACACGCCCTCCACCTGCCGGGGCGTGGGCAGCGCGTCGGGGAGCGGGGCGTCGCCGGCGAGCTGCGCCCCGGAGAGCCCGGTCGGGAGCTCGAGCAGCGCCAGCGGGTTGCCCCGCGTGTGCTCGACCAGCCGCGCCCGCACGGAGGGGGCGGCATCCACCCCGGCGCCCCGGCCGAGGAGGGTCGCCGCGGCCTCGTCGTCGAGTCCCCCGACGACGAGGGACGGCAGACCTGCCCCCTCGAAGGGGTTCACCTCCTCCTCCCGGACGGCGACGAGCATCACGATGCCCTCGGCGTCGAGCCGGCGGGCGACGAAGCGGAGCGCGTCCGCGGATGCCGCGTCGAGCCAGTGCGCGTCGTCGATCAGGCAGAGCACCGGCCGGCCCTCGGCGAGCTCGCCGAGCAGGGTCAGGCAGGCGGCGAAGACCAGGAAGCGCTCGTGGCCCGGCCGGTCCACCAGCCCGAGGGCTCCACCCCTGTCTCTTATACACATCTAGATGTGTATAAGAGACAGGCGGAGCGCGTCCGCGGATGCCGCGTCGAGCCAGTGCGCGTCGTCGATCAGGCAGAGCACCGGCCGGCCCTCGGCGAGCTCGCCGAGCAGGGTCAGGCAGGCGGCGAAGACCAGGAAGCGCTCGTGGCCCGGCCGGTCCACCAGCCCGAGGGCTCCACCCAGCGCCGCGGCCTGCGGATCCGGCAGGCGGTCGACCTGGTCGAGCGCCGGACGCAGGAGCTGGTGGAGCGCGGCGAAGGGGAGCTCCGACTCCGACTCGACGCCCCGGGCCGAGAGGGCGTACATGTCGGGCGCCCGCTCGCGCGTGTCCTCGAGGAGGGCGGTCTTGCCGATGCCCGGCTCTCCGCTGATGACCAGTGCGCTGCTTCGGGAGGCCCTCGCCGCCTCCAGGAGGGCGCCGATCCGGTCGCGTTCGCTGTCCCTCCCGTACAGCACCGGGCCGATCGTAACGGCACCCCCTGGGGCGGGGAAACCGCTCGCTTCGCCGGAATCCCGGCGACGACGGCGCCGTCCCGGCGCCGGCGGCCGCGGAGGCCTCGACCGGGGCTCCCGGTGGTGGGAGGCTTGCCGCGCCCCCGGATGCCGGGAGGAGCCCGTGGCCCTCGAGGACGTGTTCGTGCACCCCGCGGCGCTCGTCGAGACCGACGACGTCGGCGCCGGCACGCGGGTGTGGGCGTTCGCGCACGTCCTGGCCGGGGCGCGGATCGGGCGGGACTGCAACGTCGGCGGCCACTGCTTCGTGGAGGGCGGCGCGCTGGTGGGCGACGGCGTGACGCTCAAGAACGGGGCGATGGTGTGGGAGGGCGTCACGCTCGAGGACGGCGTGTTCGTGGGCCCCGGCGCCGTCTTCACCAACGACCTCCGCCCGCGCTCGCCGCGGCACGCGCCGTCGGCGGGGCGCTACGGCGACGGCGGCTGGCTCGCGCGCACGAACGTCGGCCGCGGGGCCACCATCGGCGCCCGCGCGGTGATCCTGCCGGGAATCGACGTGGGCGCGTACGCGATGGTCGCGGCGGGCGCGGTGGTGACCCGTTCGGTGCCGCCGCACGGGCTCGTAGTGGGCAACCCGGCCCGCCTCACCGGTTGGGCCTGCGTGTGCGGCGCCGGCCTGCCCAGGGGCGCCGACCGGCCGGTGTGCGGGGACTGCGGCCGGACCTACGCGCTCACCGGCCCGGAGGAGCTGAGCGCGATCGGCTAGGGGTCGGCGAGCCGCTCGCCGGGCCGCAGCACCCCGGCCGCCGCGGCCCGCCGGCCGTCGAGGATCACCGCGCGGACTCCCAGCCACTCGTCGGCCGTCGCGACGGTCGCGGCGTCGTCGGCCGGCTCGCCCACCGTCCCGGGCGGCGCCGTGCACGCCGTGCCGGTGCGAACGCTGCCGAGCACGCCGACCACGCCTGCCGCGGCGCGGGTCGCCGGGTGACCGCAGGGCGAGGGGAACGGCCCGAAGTCGCACCCGCGCACCAGGTCGTGCACGGCGCGCGCCGGGCGGTCCCAGTCCACCCGGCCCTCGTTCGGCACCTGCCGGCGCAGGTAGACGGTCCGCTCGCCCTCCTGGCGCACCCGCGGGATCGAGGCGGGGTCCTCCGCGGCCGCGTCCAGCAGCCGGAACACCAGCGGCACGCCCTCGCGGACGCACCGGGTGAACACCGACAGGCCCGTGTCGTCCGCGGCCACCGGGAACCGCACCGCGTACGCCACCGCGCCCGTGTCGACGCCCGCGTCCATCCAGTGCAGCGTCACCCCGTGCGACGTCTCGCCGCGCACGATCGCCCACGTCACCACGTTCATCCCCGCGTAGGCGGGAAGCGGCCCCGGGTGCAGGTTGAAGCTGCCGATCGCGGGAGCGCGGGTGACGTCGTCGTGGACGATCGACAGGGAGTGGACGTTCAGCAGCACGTCCACCTCGCGCTCGGCGATCCAGGCGGCGAACCCCGGGTCCACGACGTGGTCCCGCGCCTCCAGCACCGGGAGACCGATCGCCTCGGCCCGTTGCGCCAGGGACACCCCGGTGCCGCGGGCGATCTCGGCGAGCACGGCGACCGGGGGATGCCCGCGCTCCACCAGCCCCTGGAGCACCTGCACCGCGGCGCCCTCCGCGCCCACCAGCAGCACGTTCAGCCGGCGCGGCGGGTCGCGCCCCGGGGCACCAACCTTGTCTCGCGCCGACATGAAGTGCCCAACCTCTCACAATCCGCGCTCCGGGACGACCCCCGTCGGGCCGGATCGACCCCCCCGGATGGGGCTTGCGAGCCGCGCGCCCCGTGGCGGACGATCGGTGTCTCCCACGGTCGAGGAGGCGCGCCTGCATGGGCGTCGCCGTCGTTCCATTCGAAGCCGATCTGCTGGCGCCGGTGCGCCGGCTGATGGACGACGCCTTCCCCCGCCCACGGGCGGAGGCCTACCACCGCTGGGCGCTCCTCGGCGATCGGGGCCACCGGGCGTGGGTGGCCATGGACGGAGAGCGCTGCGTCGCGATCCTCCGCGCCTTCGCCCGGCCGTACCGCCTCGCGGGCCGCCGCACCGCCTGTCTCGAGACGTTCGACTGGTACTCGTCCCCGGAGGCGCGCCGGTCCGCCGCCGGCCTCCTCGTGATGCGCGCGGCGATGGAGGAGCCGGAGCCGCTGGTGAACGTCGGCGGCACCGAGGACAGCCTCGCCCTGCTGCCGCGCCTCGGCTGGAGCACGATCGACGAGGCCGTCTCATACGTCCTCCCGCTCGCGGGCGGCGCGCTKACCGGCGAGCAGGCGGCGCGCCTCGGCCCCCTGGCCCCCGCCGGCCGCGCCGCCCTGGGGGTGGCCGGGCGGGCCTGGTTCGGCCGCGGCCGGGCCACGGCGCCCCCGCGGGGCGGCGTCGAGGAGCTCGCAGCGCCCGGGGAGGAGGTCCTCGCCCTGGCCGAGGGCGACGCGCACCACGCCACCATGCCGCTGCCCGACCCGCCCCACCTGCGGTGGCTGGCAGCGGGGGCGGCGGCCGTCGGCCGCTTCCGCTCGCTCCTCTTCCGGGTCGGAGGTGCGCCGGCCGGCTGGGGCATGACGCGCGTCAACGACGGGCCGGACGGGCGGGAGGCGTCGCTCGTGGAGGTGTACGCGCCGCGGGCCGATCCGGCGCTGCTGCGCTGGATGGTCGCCGAGCTCGTCGACCTGGTGCGGCCCGAGCGGCCGGTCCACGTGCGGGCCCAGGCCAGCTCGCCCGCGCTCGCGGAGGCGCTGCGCGCGCAGCGGTTCGTCCGCGCCCACGGGCGCCCGGTGCAGGTGTGGGCGCCCGACGGCCTCGCCGGCACCGCGCCCACCCACTTCACGATGACCACCCAGGATTTCCCGCTGCTGCCGTACGCGGAGCGGTGGGGATCTCAGCCGCCGGCGGACCCCGCTGCCCGCCCGACGATGGAGGACGCCCATGTCCGGTGACCCCTCCCCCGACGCCGGGGCCGTGGCGCTCTACGCGACGTGCCCCCCGTACAGCCCCGCGATCGAGGACTACCCGGCCCGCGTCGGGGAGATCGCGCGCTGGAGCGAGCGCCACGGGTGCCGGGGGACGCTCGTCTACACCGACAACAGCCTGCTCGACCCCTGGCTGGTGTCGCAGGTGGTGATGGAGGCCACCGAGCGGCTGCGGCCGCTCGTCGCCGTGCAGCCCGTCTACATGCACCCGTACGCGGTGGCGAAGCTGATCACCAGCCTCCACGCCCTCTGCGGCCGCGGCGTCGACCTCAACTTCGTCGCGGGGGGCTTCAAGCAGGACCTGGAGGCGCTCGACGACCGCACGCCCCACGACGCGCGGTACGACCGCCTGACGGAGTACGGCCGGATCATCCTCGACCTGCTCGCCGGCGAGGGCCCGGTGACCCTCGAGGGCCGCTTCCACACCGTGCGCGACCTGCGGCTCGCGCCGCCGCTGCCCGCCGACGAGCAGCCCGCCGTGACGGTGTCGGGCTCGTCGGAGGCGGGCCTCGCGGCGGCGCGGAGCCTCGGCGCGCTCGCGGTGCAGTACCCCGACCCGCGCCTGGAGCGCACCCCGGTCGGGGCGTCGCACGGCGTGCCCCTCGGCATCCGCGTCGGGCTCGTCGCCCGCGACGACGAGGACGAGGCCTGGGCGGTGGCCCGCACGCGCTTCCCACCGGACCGCCGGGGGGCGCTGGTGCACCGGCTGGCGATGGCCGTGTCCGACTCGGTGTGGCACCGGCAGCTGTCGGAGGCGAGCCGGGAGGCGAACCCGGACAGCCCGTACTGGATGGTGCCGTTCGAGAACTACAAGACGTTCTGCCCGTACCTCGTGGGCACGCACGAGCGCATCGCGTCGGTGCTCGCGTTCTACATGCGGTCCGGCTACTCGACGTTCATCCTCGACGTCCCCTTCAGCGAGGAGGACGCGGGCCACGCCGAGCGGGCGGTGACGCTGGCGCAGGAGCTCGTGGCCGGCGGGGCCTCCCCCGCGACCGCCGGATGAGCGGCCTCGCCGGAGCCGTCCTGGCGGCCGCCGCCGCGCACGGTGACCGGCCGGCGCTGGTCGTCGACGGCGACAGCCACACCTACGACGAGCTCCTCGGCGCCGCCGCCGGCATCGCGGAGGCCGTGGCCCGGGGCGACCCGCAGGGTGCGCCGATGGTGTGCGTCCACGGCGAGCGCACCTTCTGGCTCTACGCCGGCATCCTCGGCGCGCTGTTGGCGGGGCGCGGCTACGTGCCCCTCCACCCCGGCTTCCCCGCCGAGCGCACCACGACCATGCTGGAGCGCTCCGGCGCGGGCGTCGTGGTGGTGGCGGGGCCCACCGCCGCCGAGGCCGGGCCGGCCCTCGCCCAGGCGGACCGGTCCCTCGTGGTCGTCGTCCCGGAGGCCGCCCGCCGGCCCGAGTGGCTCGGCGACACCCCCCACGCGGCGATCTGCGCGCCCGACATGGCGCGTGACGCGGCGCCGGAGGCGCCGGCCGGCGTCGGGCCCGAGGACATCGCGTACCTGCTGTTCACCTCCGGCACCACCGGCACGCCGAAGGGCATCGGCATCCGCCAGCGGAACGTGGGCGCCTACCTCGCCGCCGCCGGGGACCGGTACGGGCTCGGCCCGGACGACCGCTGCTCGCAGAACTTCGCCGTCACGTTCGATCTGTCGGTGCACGACATGTTCCTGACGTGGCGGGCGGGCGCGTGCCTGTGCGTCCCGCCGCCGCGCGCGGCGATGGCGCCGGCCGCGTTCGTGCGGGAGCAGGGACTGACGAGCTGGTTCTCGACGCCCTCGACGGCCGCGCTGATGCTGCGGATGCGGATGCTCGCGCCCGGCGCGTTCCCCACCCTGCGGTGGAGCCTGTTCTGCGGCGAGGCGCTCACCGTCCGGGTGGCGGACGCATGGATGGCGGCCGCGCCGGGGGCGACGCTGGACAACCTCTACGGTCCCACGGAGGCCACCATCGCGTGCGCCGTCCACCGCTACGAGGGTGGCGGCTCGGAGGACGGCGTGGTCCCGATCGGCCGCCCCTTCGGTGGGACGCGGGCGGCGGTCGTGGACGGCGCGCTCCGGCCCGTCGGCGCCGGCGTCGCCGGCGAGCTGCTGCTGGGCGGCGACCAGCTCGCCCCCGGCTACTGGCGGGACGAGGCCCGCACCGCGGCCGCGTTCGTCACGGCGCCGGCGCTCCGGCCGGACGGGCCCTGGTACCGCACCGGCGACCTGGTGGAGGCCGCCGGGGACGGGGAGCTGCGCTACCGCGGCCGGATGGACGACCAGATCAAGATCCGGGGTCACCGGGTGGAGCTCGGCGAGGTGGAGGCGGCGCTGCGGCGCGCGTGCGGGGCCGCGGCGGTGGTCGCGCTCGGCTGGCCGCGCACCCCGGCGGGCGCCGACGGCATCATCGCCTTCCTCGTGGGCGCCGACGGCGAGGCCGACGCCACCGTGCTGGCGCGGTGCCGCGAGCTGCTGCCCGACTACATGGTCCCCGACGAGCTGCACCGGCTGGCGTCGATGCCGCTGAACGCCAGCGGCAAGGCCGACCGGCGCCGCCTCGTCGAGATGCGCGAGGCGTCGTCGGCGATGGCGGCGGGCGGGGAGGCGGGATGAGCGCGGCGCGCGACCAGATCCGCGAGGTGGTGGTCGCCGGCCTCGCGGAGCGCGCCCGGCGGGCGGGGCGCGACCCGGCCGGGCTCACCGACCAGACCGACGTGCTGGGCTCCGGCCTGGTCGATTCCCTGGCGTTCGTCGATCTGCTGATGGCGGTGGAGGAGCGCCTCGGCGTGCCGCTCGCCCTCGAGCGGCTCGACTTCGAGGCGGTGGACACCCTCGGCGCATTGGTCGACCAGCTGGCGGGCCTGCAGGAGCCGACGCTCGCCGAGCCGGGGGCGGCGCCCGACGCGTGACCGGCGGCCGGCTGACCGTTCTGCTCTACCACCGGATCGGGGAGCCCCGCGACCCGGGCTTCCGGGGGTACCGCGCGCTGGCGAGCGCCACGCCGGACGGGTTCGCCCGCCAGATGCGCTACGTCGGCCGCCGGTTCACCGTGCTGTCCCTCGACGACCTGCTCGCCGTCCTCGACGGGAGGCCGCCGCCGCCCCGGGCGCTCGTCATCACCTTCGACGACGGGTACGCCGACAACCACGCCCACGCCCTCCCGGTGCTGCGCGCCATGGGGCTCCCGGCGATCCTGTTCCTGGTGACCGGCGCGGTGGGGACCGGCCACGTGCCGTGGTGGGACGAGAGCGCGGCGCTCATCGGCGACGGACCCGGCCTCGACGCGCACTGCGAGGCGCTGAAGCGGCTCGCGCCGGAGGCGGTCGACGACCGCATGCGCGCGCTCCGCGGCGACCGGGGGCCCGCGGATGCCGGCGGCGCGCCGCTCTTCATGGACTGGCGCGAGGCGGCGCAGATGGAGGCGGCGGGCGTCGCGTGCCAGCCCCACACGCACACCCACCCCGTCCTGTCCCGGGCCACGCGGACGCAGGTGCGCGGCGAGGTGGCGCGGTCCGCGGCGGCGATCCGGGAGCGGCTCGGGCGCCCGGCGCTGGCCTTCGCCTACCCCAGCGGCCGGGCGGAGGACTACGACGCCGACGCCGTGGCCGCGGTCGCCGCGAACGGGCTCCGCGTGGCGTTCACCACGCGCCCCGGCCCCATCCGCCTGGCTGGCGCGCGGGCGCGGCCGCTCGAGGTGCCGCGGGTGGTGATCGATGCCGGGGACGACGACGTCCGCTTCCGGCTGAAGGTCCACGGCGCCGTCCCCTGGGTCCACCGCGCCCGCGGCGCCGGCGGGGCCCTGGGGCGCGGCGTGCGGGCGGGGCGTCAGCGCCGCACGGCGAACAGGTTGCGGTAGACCGGCCTCCGCCCCTCCCATCCGCCCTGGTGGCGGCCGAGGTGCTGGACGGTGCCGCCGGGGCAGCGCTCCGCCAGGTAACCGGCCAGCCAGGACCCCGGGTCGGGGTCCATGGCCGGCAGGCCGAACTCGGGGGGCATCTCGGACTCGCCGGTGTCGAAGAAGAGCACCCGCCCCGTCCGCTCCCACACCGTCCGGAGCACCCGCCCGGCCGCGTCGAGGCCCGCGTCGCGCACCAGGTGGTGCCAGGTGGAGAGGAACAGGACGCAGTCGGCGCGCGGGAGCAGCCCCGCCGTCTCCTCGTCGAGCCGCATCGCGAGCACCCCGACCCGCGTGCCGGACGCGCTCCTGCGCGCCGCGTACAGGGCGGTGCGGTAGCTGGCGGGGTCGGACTCGACCCCCACGGTGGGGATGCCGCGCGCCGCCAGGGCGAGCAGGAACCAGCCGGTGTTGCAGCCGATGTCGAGGGCGGTGCGCGGCGCAACGTCGTCGAGCACGGGCGTCATGGCCGCCCACCGGCTGTAGGTGCCCTCCGCCCGTTCGGCGGCCTCGTCGCCGAGCGCGGGGATCGGGTGGTACGCCGGGTTGGTCAGGCGGTCGAGCCGGTAGCGCAGGCGGTCGAGCAGGTCCTCGGCGCGCCGGCGCGCGCCGACGCGGCGTCCGAGCGGGCGCACGAACGCGTACGCGCTGCGGGCGACCCTGCGGCCGACGGTGGTCGGGTCGGTGCTCACGGGGCCTCCTCCGCGTGTCGGGGCGCCCGCCGGGGCAGGAGGCTCCGGAGGACGGCGAGATCGTCGGGCGACACCGCCCGGGCGGGCCAGGCGAGACCGGCGTACGTCACCAGCCCGCACGCGACCGCCGCCACGGGGCCGATCGGGTCGATCAGCCACCAGCACACGACGCCCGCCGCCGCGGCGGCCGCGATCGCGCCGAGGGAGGGCCGCACCAGCGCCACCCGGGTGCCGTCCCGGCGGACCTGCACGGCCAGGAGGAGGACGTGGATCGCCACCGCGACGACCGCGCTGAGGGCGGCGCCCTCGTCGCCGAACGCGACGATCAACGCCGCCCCCAGGCCGAGCTTCACCGCGGTGGTCACGACCTGCACACGGAGCACCGCCCCCTGCTCGCCGCGCGCCGACAGCACCCGCCAGAGCACGGAGAACGGGCACGCGAGGACCATCCCCCACACGAGGATCCGGAAGGGGTCGACGGCGTCCGCGAAGGCGTCGCCGTAGATGAGGTGGATGATCGGTCCCGCGGCCGCGAATGCGAGCACGGCGAGCGGGAGGGTCACGAGCATCAGGAGCCGCAGTGACCGGTCCTGGAGGTCCTGCAGCCGCGACCCGCCATCGCGCGCCGCCCGCGACAACAGGGGGAACACGTTCATCATCACGAGCTGGGGCACCAGGACGCCGATGTCCACGAGCTTCACGGCGGCGCCGTAGAGGCCCACCTCCGCGGAGGTGGCCAGCGCCGCCAGCAGGATCACCTCCGGCCGCGAGAACATCGCCGCCAGCACCGACGAGCCGGCGAACGGCTTCACCTCGTGGAGCAGTCGCCGCATCGTGGCGAGGGAGAACGTCCACCGCAGCGGCGTGATGTAGCGTTGGATGAGGACGTAGTAGACGGCGGTGGCGAGGTACTCCACCACCACATAGGCGGCCAGGACGCTGCGCACGCCGTGGTCGACCGACAGCAGGGCCGCGCTCGCGCCCACCACCAGCAGCCCGGCCGCGAGGGTCACCACCGCCTCGAACTCGGTGCGCTTGAAGGCCAGGAACACGCCCTCCTGCACCGTGTTGAGCGCCGCCGGCACCACCGCCAGGAGCGCGATGCCGACGGCCGAGCGCATCTCGGCGTCGAACCCGAACAGGGGCAGGAGCCCGTAGGTGACCGCGGAGGCGAGCGCGCAGGCGGCCGCGGTCACGACGCTCAGGTGCACGACGTACTCCCCCGTCCGCGACGGGTCCTTGGAGATCTCGCGGACGAGGTACGTCGTGACGCCCAGCTCGCCGCCGATGGCGATGAGGGCGTAGATGCTCATCGCGGCGACGTAGACGCCGAGCTCGGACGCGCCGAGCTCGCGGGCCACGAGCAGCGTCACCAGCGCGCCGGTCACCCGGTCGAGGATCCGGGCGGTGGCCAGCACGGCGGTGTTGCGGAGCACGGCGCGGCCCTCGCCGCCCCCCTCCGGCGCCCGGGGCGCCCCGGTCCGCCCGCCGGTCACGGCCGCGGCCCGGCCCGCGCGGGCACGTACACGGCGCCGGCGTACGACTCGGCCGCCCCCGGCGCCGCGACGCCCGCCAGGGCGTCGGCGAGCGGCCTGCCCTCCTCGCCGTCGACCAGCGCCCCGGACGCGTCGAGGACCGGGTGGACCATCACCTCGAAGCTGTCGAGGCGCTCCGGCGACTCCGGCCCGGCGGCGGCGGCGCGATAGTCGCCGGGGGTGCCGAACCAGCGCGTGCGCGCCAGGCCGAGCCGGCGCAGGCGCCGGTTGTGCAGCGACACGGCCGCGCGGTGCCTCACGGTCAGCCCGCGCCGGCAGTTCTCCGCCAGTCGGACGGCCGCCACGCCCAGCTCGCGCGCCACGCCGGCCACCACCGGGGCGAGCCCGGGGTGGGTGTGCACCTGGTGGTGCGAGTCGAGGTGGGTCACCGGCAGCCCGGCGTCGCGGCAGCGGAGCACCTGCGCGCGCAGCTCCGCGACCACCGCCCGCCGCTCGTCCCGGCGGAGCCGGAGCACGCGCCCGTCGAGGGACCAGTGCACGAAGCTGCCGTCCCCGTCGCAGAAGCGCCGCAGCCCCGGCGCGGGACCGGTGAGCGGCACGCCGGCGGTGAGCACCAGGTGGACGCCGACGTGGCGCAGCAGCCGTCGCTCGTGGGCCAGCGCGACGGCCTCCTCGAAGCCCGGCATGTTCGCCATCAGGGTCGCGCTCGAGACGAACCCGTCGTCGAAGGCGCGGACGACGCCGAGGTTCACCTCGGCCGACGCCCCGAAGTCGTCAGCGTTGACGATCATGATCCGCCGGCGGCCGCGGGTCGGGCTCGATCCAGTGGGCGAGGGCGCGCGGGTCCACGGGCCGGGGCCGCACCAGGCGCGCGACGCCGCGGGCGAGGTCACGCGCCAGGGCCGGCCCGAGCGCCCGCGGCCCGCGCCGGGGCCGCACCACCTCGAGCAGGACGTCGCCCCGCTCGCTGACGCCGCGGGCCCGCGTGAGGGCATAGGCGAACCAGAAGGGCGCGCGCAGGGCCGTGTCGCGGCGGAGCTGTGACCCGCCGTACCGGGCCCACTCGAACAGCGGGAGCTGCCCGGCGCCCGGAGCCGGGCGGGCCCGGGGCGGCAGCGGCGGCACGGGCCCGCCCAGCGCGGAGGCGAGCGCCAGGCCGCGCGCCGCCGGGCCGTCCGCGACGGCGACCGCGTCCGCCAGCGCGCCGCCGTCGAGACGCCCGTCCCATGCCTCCAGCGCGTGCAGCAGCGGGTCCGCCTGGAACAGGCGCTCCTCGCCCGCCCCCGCGAGCGCGGCGGCCAGGTGGGCCACGATCGCCTCGCGCGGCCGCACGAGGACGGTCACGGCCACCTCGTCCGCGCCGGGGACGCCGCGGCCGCGCAGCGTCCGCAGGGCGGCCGCCCTGTTGCCGCCGCCGACGTCCGGCGCGGGGGGCACCGGCCCCGCCCCCTCGTCGACGGCGATCCGCAGGCGGAGCGCCAGGTCGTCCCCCTCGATCAACTCCTCGCGGCTCCGGATCGGCACCTCGCGAGGGAGGGCGTCGATCGCCGCGCGCACCGCGGGCCCGGCCTCCACCGGCACGAGCAGGCGGACCGGGCCCCCCGGCGGCCCGCCCCCGTCGGGCACGAGCGCGGCCGGGGCCGCGACCTCCACGACCGCCGGCCCTGCGCCGCCGGCCGCCGCCGCGGCCAGGGCGCCGACCCGGCGGCACGCCTCCGACGCGACCCGGCGGCGGCGGCGCACCGTCCGCTCGAGGGCGGCCATCGATGCCTCCGGCGGGCGGGCGGCGAGCGCGATCTCGTCGAGCGCGGAGTGCTCGACGGCGACCGCGTCGAACACCGGGCAGTGCAGGGCCGCCTCCACGAACGGGGCCGCGAGCCGGTCGAGCACGTCGTCGGGCACCGGCGTCCCGAGCAGCCGCCGCACCATCGCCAGGGGCCGCTCCACCGAGCTCGCGGCGCCCTGCGCCCGTGCGAGCGCGACGACCGCCTCCCAGTCGATCTCGCCGACGCGCCGGGTGCAGAGCAGGTCGATGTCGCTCAGCAGCACGAGCTCGGCGTAGCGGTGACCCTCCAGGTGCACGCAGAGGTGCACGAGCATGTCCTCGAGGCCCGGCACGAGCAGCCGGACGCCCTCGACGGCGACCCGCTCGGCCCGTCGCCACATGCCCTCCACGTCGAACCGGAACCCCGCGTCGCCCGCGACGTCGAACTCCCGGTGCGCCACCTCCCACTGCAGGTCGATCCAGACCCCGTCGGCGGTGCGCACGACGTGGTGCCCGTCGCCGTAGCGCAGGACGTGGCGGAGGCCTCCGGCAGGGGGCGCCGCGAAGCCGAGCCCCGCGAGCGCCGCCACGGCGGCGGCGTGGTCCCGGCGGTGCACCAACAGGTCCAGGTCGCCGATCGGCCGCAGCCCTGGAGCCGGGTAGAGCCGCGCGGCGAGGTCGATGTCCTTCAGCCCGAGGACCGCCACCCCGGTGGCGTCGAGCACCTCGACGACGTCCCCGAGCACGCCGTAGAGGCGCCGATGGCGGGCGGCCGCCCGGGCGGAGAGGTCGGCCATCTCGCGCCCTGTGCCGGCCGGGACGCGCCCCTCCGCGCCGGCCTCGCGGAGTCCCCGCCACAGCAGGGGGGTCACCGCGTGGCGCACCGACGACTCGAGCAGCGACGCCCAGTCGACGGGACGGTCGAGCAGGGCCGCGACCTCCTCTGCACCGGCCGCCGGATCGGCCCTGCACAGCAGGAGGAGCAGCCCGTCCTCCGTCGCCAGCCGCCGCGGGTCTGCGCTGCCGGTCGCCTGCGCGCGGTGCGCCGGAGGCGTTCGCGAGGGCCGCTGGGTCATGTGGATGAGCTCCCTGGCGCCGCGAGTATCCGCGCGGCCGGGAACTATGGTCAACTCACCGAATGGCGGGTCTCGCACGCAACGGTCGCGTGACCGACGCGCCGGACCGCGCGCGCTGGTCGGCGTTCGTCGAGACGCACCCGAAGGGCTCGATCTTCCACACGCCCGAGATGCACGCCGTGCACGCCCGCACCCGCCGCTACCGGCCTGTGACCCTCGCGGCGGTCCGCGACGACGGCGAGATCGAGGCGCTCGTCTCGGCGGTGCGGGTGGCGACCCTGCCGCCGGCGCTCGGGCCCGTGGCCTCCCGGTCCGTCCACTACGCCGAGCCGCTCTGCCGGCCCGGCGCCGAGCATGCACTCGCCGCCGCGCTCCGCGAGCACGACCGCCGCATGCGCAACCGCACGCTGTTCACCGAGGTGCGGCCGCTCCTGGCGCCGGGCGGCGAGCGGGCGCCGCTCGAGGCCCAGGGCTATCGATGGGAGCCGTACCTCAACTACGTCGTCGACCTCGACCGCACGACCGACGAGATCTGGGCGGGCTTCACCCAGAGCGCCCGGCGCGAGGTGCGCCGCAGCGTCAAGGCCGGCGTGACGATCGCGGAGGACGGCGGACCGGAGGGCGCCGAGGCCCTCCACCGCCTGTGCCGGGACGTCTACCGCCGCGCACGGGTCCCGCTCGCCGACGCGAGCCTCTTCCACGCCGCGCGCGAGGTCCTGCTGCCCCGCGACATGGTCGTCACGTTCACCGCCGTCCACGATGGGGCCGTCGTGGGGGCCCACACGGTCCTGCGCTTCGGCCGCGCGATCGTCGCCTGGTACTGGGCCAACGTTCGCGCCAAGGGGCTCTTCGTGCAGGAGCAGCTCGTCTGGCACTCCCTGCAGTGGGCGGCGGAGCGCGGCTACACCTCGTTCGACATGGGCGGCGCCGGGCGCCCCGGCGAGGTCTACGGGGTGCGCGACTTCAAGCGGAAGTTCGGCGGCGAGGAGGTGTGTTTCGGCCGCTACCGGCGGGTGTGGTCCGACCGCCGGCTGGCGCTCGCCGAGGCGGCGTACGACCTCACCCGCAACCGCGACGGGTTCGCCGGGCGCCTCCTCGGCTGGCGGGGCGGCTAGCGGCGGGCCCTCCAGCGAGGGCCGACGCGGCCGAGGCTGATCGACGCGTCGTCGCTGAAGATCGTCGCCTGGGACGGCGCGATGCCGTTGGTGTAGTTGTCGACGCTCCAGCTGCGCCGGAAGTTGTCGCGGGACGGCAGCGCGGTCCGCACCCCGCCGGCCCCGAGGATGGCGCGGCCGTCCTGCCAGACCTGCACCCGCCCCGTGCGGGTGGTCGACCAGCGGTAGCGGGCCTCGAGGTGCACCCATCGCCCCACCGGCAGGTTGATGCTCGCCCTGCCCCGGTCCCGGCGCGCGATGGCGTCCCAGAGCCACAGGTACATGTGCCCTGACGGGCGGGCGTCGACGCCCACCACGAAGGTCGGCTCCACCCGGTCGGGCGAGACCTTCGTCTTCCACTGGAAGACGTTCCAGTACTGCGCCGGCCGCACGCGGCGCGCGAAGTACAGCCACACGCCGTAGTCGGCGTCCAGCGGCAGCGGGTCACCCGACGCCGTCTGCCACCGGAACAGCCGGGTCGCCTGGCTCCCGTTCCCCGGGTCGGCGCCGGTGATCGTGGATGCGAACGCGTAGGCACCGGACCGCACCAGCGACCGCTGGACGCGGACCGTCCCGGTGCCGGAGTTGTAGACCCCGCCGCCGCCGCCCTCCTCCCAGGAGGACAGGTCGCCGGTCTCGCCGCCGCCCGACCACAGCACCCGGGGCGGGCCGGCCGCGGCCGCGCCTGCGCCGCCCAGGAACGCCGCAAGGGCGAGGAACGCCGGGATCGCGCGTCGCGAGGACACCGTCCCGCCAGTGTATTCCGGGCGACCGGCGGAATCGGCGTCCGGGGGTCCCCGGGCGCCTTGTCACGGGTGCCTCGGCTGGGGGAGGCTCGCCCAAGAGCACCGACGAGGTGATCCTCGATGCACCGGTCCCTGGCAGCCGCCCGCCCCAGCGCTGGGCAGTCGCTCGCCGTCGCCGCGGCGGGGGTCGCGCTGGGGGTGTGCGCGGTGGGGGCGTCGACGGCCCCCCCGCCGGCGCGGGGGGTGTGGGCGGCGGCGGCGCTCGTCCCGATCGTCTGCGTCCTCGTCGGCGACGCGCGCCGGTTGCTGCTGATGGTGGTCGCGCTCGACGTCCCGCTGGCGTTCGACGTGAACCTCGACTACCGCGACGACGCCGCCGCGCTCGGCGCGCTCGGCGGCTTCGGGGTGTCGTTGACGACGATCGCCGTGCTGGCGCTGTGGGCGCTCGCCCTGGCGGAGCCGCGACCGCAGGGCGACCCGCCCGGGGTGGTGAAGCGGGTCGCGCTCCCCGCGACCCTCTTCGTCGGCATCACGGTCGTCTCGGCCGCGGTGGCCGCCGACCGGGGGCTGTCGTTCTTCGAGATCGCGCTGCTCTGCCAGTGCCTGCTGCTGTTCGCCTACGTCGCGACCCGTGTGCGGACGCGGTCGGATGTCCTGGTGCTGGCCGGGGCGATGCTGGCCGGGCTGGCGATCGAGGGTCTGATCGTGGTCGCCGCGTACTCCGGCCGGGTGCTCGACGTCGCCGGCCTCACCGCGCGGGTGGACGACGACGGCTACGCCCGCGTGGGCGGCACCGTGGGCGACCCGAACGGCGCGGGGGCCTACTTCGCGCTGCTGCTCGTGCCGGCGCTCGCCGTCGTCCTGGCGCCGGTGGGCCGCGGCCTGCGCCGCCTCGCCGCCGTCGCGATGGTGCTGGGCGCGTTCGGCCTGGTGGTCACCTTCTCGCGTGGCGGGTGGCTCGGCTTCGCGGTCGCCCTGGCGCTGTTCTGCGCCGTCGGGTGGCACCGGCGCTGGTTCTCCATCAAGGCGCCGCTGGTGGTGGGGCTGGTGCTCCTGGCGGTGCTCCTGCCGCTCGGCGGGTCCGTCGCGGACCGCCTCACCCAGAGCGACCAGGGCAGCGCAGCCTCGCGCGGCCCGCTCATCGCAACGGCGCTCCGGATGTCGGAGGACCACCCGCTGCTCGGGGTCGGCTCGAACAACTACACGGTCGCGATGCCCACGTACGAGACCCGCGACCGCGCGGCGGAGTGGTCCTACACCGTGCACAACAAGTACCTGCTGGTGCTCGCCGAGACGGGGGTGGCGGGCCTCGCCGCGTTCCTGTGGTTCCTGGTGGCGGGCCTCCGCGCGGGCGCCCGGGCGTCGCGCGCCCGCGACCCGGCGCTGGCGATGATCGCCGTCGCCCTTGCAGCCGGCCTCGTGGGTCAGTGCGTCCACATGGGGGTCGAGTCGTTCCGGGGCCGCCCGGTCGTGCAGGGCCTCTTCCTGACGGCCGGCCTGCTCACGGCGCTCGCCGCGATGGCGGGCCGGGCGGCGGCGCGCCGCGGCGAGGCGGCGTGAGCGCGATCGGGACGGCCGCCGGGACCGGGCCCCTGCCCTCGCGGAGGGCGCGGCGGGGCCCCCGCGTGCTGGTGGTCACCGCCCTGTGGCCGTCGCAGCGCCGGCCCGTGCTGGGCACGTTCATCCGCACCCAGGTCGAGGCCCTCGAGGAGGCGGGAGCGGATCTGGAGCTGATGGTGCTCGACGCCCGCTGGCGCAAGCTCCTCTACCCCAAGGGCGCGGTGGCGGTGACCCGGCGGGTCGCCCGCGGCGACATCGACCTCGTGCACGCGCACTTCGGCTACGTCGGCATCGTGTCGCGGGTGCAGCGCCGGGTGCCGCTGCTGGTGACGTTCCACGGCAGCGACCTGCTGGGCGACATCGTCGAGGAGGGGCGCATGGCCCCCTTCAGCCGGCTGCAGGCCGCCTCGGGGCGCTGGCTGGCCGCGCGCATCGACGCGGCGATCGTGCAGAGCGGGGAGATGGCCGCCGCCATCCCGCCCGGCACCCCCGCCCACGTGATCCCGCACGAGGTGGACCTGCGGACGATGCACCCCACCGACCGCACGGTCGCGCGGGCCTCGCTCGGGCTCGACGCGCGGCGGCCGATCGTGCTGTTCGCGGCCGACCCGGCGATCCGCACCAAGGGCTTCCCCTTCGCCCGGGAGGCGGTGGAACGCCTGCGGCGCGCGATCCCGGACGTGGAGCTGCGGGTGGTGTGGACCGAGACCCAGGAGCGGCTCGCCCTGTACATGAGCGCGGCCGACGTCCTCATCTTCCCGTCGCTGCAGGAGGGCTCCCCGAACATCGTGAAGCAGGCGATGGCCTGCAACCTGCCGATCGTCGCCACCAACGTGGGCGACGTCCGCGAGCGGATGGAGGGCGTCGACGGCTGCCTGATCCGCCCCCGCCGGGCGGAGGAGTTCGCAGCCGCGCTCGAGGCGCTGATCCGCTCGGGCCGGCGGTCGGCGGGACGGGAGCGGGTGGCGGAGCTCTCCGCGCCGGTGGTCGCAGCGGAGATCATGGACGTCCACGAGCGCGTCGCGGCCGCGGGGCGGCGGTAGCCGTGTGCGGGATCTGCGGCATCCACGCGTACGGGGGCGGCCCTCCGCCGGAGGGACCCGATCTCGACGCGATGCTCAGCGTCATCCACCATCGCGGCCCGGACGACGAGGGCCGCCTGGTGGACGGCGAGCTGGCGATGGGGATGCGGCGGCTGTCGATCATCGACCTCGACGGCGGCGCCCAGCCGATCGCCAACGAGGACGGCACCGTCCAGGTGGTCTTCAACGGCGAGATCTACAACTACCGCGAGCTCGCCGAGGGGCTGCGGGCACGCGGCCACCACCTGGCGACCCGCAGCGACACCGAGGTCATCGTCCACCTCTACGAGGAGCTCGGCGACGACTGCCTGCACCAGCTGCGCGGCATGTTCGGCCTCGCCGTGTGGGACGCCCGCCGCCGGCGGCTGCTGCTGGCTCGCGACCGCCTCGGCATCAAGCCGCTCTACTACGCCGACGACGGCGACCGGCTCGTCTTCGGCTCCGAGATCAAGGCCGTGCTCGCCGCGCCGGGGATGACGGCGGGGCTCGACCGCGCCGCCCTCGGCGCCTTCCTGTCGCTGCGGTACACCCCGGCCCCGTGGACCCTGTTCGAGGGCGTCAGCGCGCTGGCCCCCGGCTGCCGCCTGGTGGCCGACGCCCTCGGGACGCGCGTCGAGCGGTGGTGGGACGTCCCCATGGGCGAGCCCGACGGCCCGCCGCGATCCGAGGAGGAGTACGCGGCCGAGCTGGAGGATCTGCTGCTCGACAGCGTGCGCGCCCACCTGGTCAGCGACGTCCCGTTCGGCGCGTTCCTGAGTGGCGGCCTCGACTCGAGCACCATCGTGGGGATGATGAGCCGGCTGCTCGACGAGCCGGTCTCCACCTTCTCGATCGGGTTCGCGGGGCGGCAGGACGGACAGGCCAGCGAGCTGCCCTACGCACGGCTGGTGGCCCAGCGCGCCGGCGCGACGCCGCACGAGGTCGAGATCGGGGTCGGCGACCTGGTGGGCCGGCTGGAGGATGCGGTCTGGCACCTCGACCAGCCGATCGGCGACGTCGCCGTGGTCGCCAACCTGCTGCTGGCCGAGGCCGCCGCGCAGGAGGTGAAGATGGTGCTCACGGGCGAGGGCGGCGACGAGCTGTTCGCCGGCTACGCCCGATACAGCTACGAGCGCCTCTCGCCATGGGTCGGCCGCCTCCCCGCGGCCGCCCGGTCGGCGGCTCCGGCGATGCTCGACCGCCTCCCCGGCCTGCGCCGTCCCAAGCTGGCGATGCGGGCCCTCTGCGAGCGCGACGAGCCCGGCCGCATCGCCAGCTGGTTCCGCATGTTCGACGAGGACGTGAAGGGCGAGCTGCTGCGGGACGCCGGCGACGGGCACCCGCTCGCCGGGGCGACGGTCGTGGCCGAGCACCTGTCGCGCACCGCGGCGCGCGACCCCGTGAGCCGCATGCTCTACGTCGACACGAAGCTCTGGCTCGCGGACGACCTGCTGCTGCGGGGCGACAAGACGGCCATGGCCGCGTCGCTGGAGGCGCGGGTGCCGCTGCTCGACCACCACGTCGTCGACTTCGCGGCCCGCCTACCGCCGGGCCTCAAGCTGCGCCGGCTCACGAGGAAGTACCTGCTGCGCAGGGTCGCCGCCGGCTGGGTCCCGAAGGAGGTGCTGGATCGCCCGAAGGCCGGCTTCCCGCTGCCGGCGCGGGCCTGGCTCGGCCACGACGCCCGCGACTGGGTGCGCGACGTGCTCTCCGAGCGCGCCGTCGGCGAGCGGGGCGTGTTCGACCCCGCGCGGGTGGGGCGGCTGCTCGACGAGCACGAGCGGGGCGTCGCCGACCACAGCGTGGGCATCTTCGGCCTGCTCGGGTTCGAGCTCTGGGCGCGGCGTTTCCTCGACGCGGTGGTGGTCCGGTGAGGCGGCGACGGGGCGGGCGCGCTCGCGTCCTGATGCTGCTCCAGAACGCGTCGTACCCGACGGACGGCCGGGTGCTGCGGGAGGCCACGGCCCTCGTCGCGGCCGGCCACACGGTGACGCGTCGTACCCGACGGACGGCCGGGTGCTGCGGGAGGCCACGGCCCTCGTCGCGGCCGGCCACACGGTGACGGTGGCGTGCCCTCGGGCGCGGGGCCAGCCGTGGCGCGAGGCCCTGGACGGCGTGCGGCTGGTGCGCTTTCCCACCCCGACCTCCCGCGGCGGCGCCGCCGGGTTCCTGCTCGAGTACGCCGTGGCCGCCCCCGCCCTGCTCGGGCTCGCGCTGGAGGCGCTCGTGCGCGACGGCGTGGACGTCGTCCACTGCCACAACCCGCCCGACTTCCTCGTGCCGCTCGCAGCGGTGCTCAAGCCGTTCGGCGTCCGGCTGGTGTTCGACCAGCACGACCTGTCGCCCGAGCTCTACTCGGCACGTTTCGGCGCCCGCGCCCGCCCGTGGCTGCGGCGCGCCCTCGAGCGGCTCGAGTCGCGCTCGTGGCGGCTGGCCGACCACGTCATCACCTCCAACGCCTCCCAGCGCCGCATCGGCGCCGCCCGGGCCGGGATGCGGCCCGAGCACGCGACGGTCGTGCGCAACGGGCCCGACTGGCGGGTGCTGGGGCGCGGTCCGGTGGACGGCGCGCCCCGGCGTCCGGCCGCCCGCACGGTGATCGGCTACGGCGGATGCGTGGGCCCGCAGGACGGGCTCGACCACCTGGTGCGCGCCCTCGCGCACCTGGTCGGGAACGGCGGCCGCCCGGACGTGCACCTCCTGGTGGTCGGCGACGGCGACGCGCTGCCCGAGGCCCGGGAGGAGGCGCGCCGCGCCGGCGTCGTCGACCGCATCTCGTTCCTCGGCTGGCGGCCGTACGAGGAGTTCCTGGAGTGGCTGGCGGCCTGCGACGTGTGCGTCGCCCCCGAGCCGTCGAACCCCTACAACGACAGCTGCACGTCGCTGAAGGTCATGGAGTACATGGCCCTGGGCCGGGCGATCGTTGCGGGCGACCTCCCGGAGCACCGGCACTCCGCCGGCGACGCGGCCCTGTACGTCCCGCCGGGCGACGACGTCGCGCTCGCCGACGCGATCGCGGCGCTCGCGGCCGACCCGGAGCGGCGCGCCGACATGGGCGCGGCGGGCCTGAGGCGCGTGCACGACGAGCTGGCGTGGACCCACGAGGCGCCGGCGCTGCTCGCGGCCTACCGGCGGTTGCTGGAGCGGTGAGCGGGCCCCGCCCATCGCTGTCGGTCGTGCTGGTGGCGCGCGACCAGGCGTGGAACGTCGACCGGCTGGTCGGCTCGGTGCTCGCGGCGACCGACGGCATGCCGCGGGAGGTGCTCCTGGTGGATTCGGCCTCCGGCGACGGCACCGCCGAGGTCGCGGAGCGGCATCCCGTCGGGGTCCTGCGGATCGCGGTGGGATACGGCGCCCGGCTGACGCCCGCGGCCGGCCGTGAGGCCGGGGTGCGGCACACGACCGGCGACCTGGTGCTGTTCCTCGACGGCGACATGGAGCTGCAGCCGGGATGGCTCGCGCCGGCGCTGGACGTGCTGCGCGCAGACGCGTCGGTCGCCGCGGTCACCGGCGAGGTCGTCGATCTGCCGCCCGGCGCCCCGTCCCCGGCCCCCCGCACGCCCGCGGGGACCGCGTCGGGAGCCCGCGACGTGGCGCGCGCCGGGGGTGCGGGGCTCTACCGCCGGGAGGCGCTCCTGGCGGCGGGCGGCTTCGACCCCTGGCTGCACGCCGAGGAGGAGCCCGACCTGTGCCGGCGCATCCGGCGCCGCGGCGGCCGGGTGGTGCTGATCGAGACGCCGGTGGCGCTCCACCGGACCGTGCCGGAGGCGACCGTCGCGGGCCTGCTGGCGCGGCGCCGGCGGCGGCTCCACCTCGGAAGCGGTCAGATCGCCCGTCGCAGCCGCGGCAGGGACCTGCCCGGGATGCTGCGCGACCGGCCCTTCATCGCCACCTCGGTGGCGCTGGGCGCCGCCCTGGTGGCCGGCGCCGCCGGCGCCGTCGCCGTCGGCCGCCCCTGGCCCCTCGCGCCCGGCGGCGTGCTGCTCGCCGCCCTGGCCGTCCGCGACGGCCTCCGCGACGGGCCCCGCGGCGCCGCCCACGCGATGGTGCGGCGCGCCGTGAGCTTCGAGGGGTTCGTGAAGGGCCTCACGGCCCAGCACGGACCGCCCGCCGCGTATCCCGTGCGCGTTACGGGCGTGCGCAACGCACCCCGGGTCCCCGAGGCGGCGGGGCCGTGAGCGGCCGGCGCCCGGGACGCGGGTTGATCGGGCCGGCGGTGTGCCTGGCCCTCCTCCTCGCGGCGCTGGCCGCGGTCGCCTACGGCCTGTCGGGGCCGGACGAGCCCGCCCCGCCGCCCGAGCCGGGCGCGCCGCGGATCCTGTGGTCGGCCGACACCGAGACCGGAGACCTGTCGCAGTGGACGGCCGACGAGGGCGGCGGCGTCTACAACACCGGGAGCGGCGTCGTGCAGGTCGACGACGAGGTGGCCCACAGCGGCGTCCACTCGCTGCGCTTCTCGATCACCGGCGCCGACGGGACCACGGGCAACCAGGCGACCCGCATCTTCCGCTGGGCGACCGCCGACGGCTCGCCCCTCCCCGACGAGGCCTACTACAGCGCCTGGTACCGGTTCCCGCGGGTGTGGCGGCCCCTCGAGTTCTGGAACATCTTCCAGTGGAAGACGACGATCTCGCCCGACCGCAGCGACCCCACCTTCATCCTCGACGTCTTCAGCGGGCCGGACGGGGCGATGCGCCTCTCCGCCTACGACTGGATCGCGGGGGTCACCCGGGGCGAGAGCCCCGACCCGCTGCCCGTGGGGCGTTGGGTGCACATCGAGGCCCGCCTGCGCTGGTCGGAGGCCGAGGACGGCGCGTTGACCGTGTGGCAGGACGGGCGCCAGGTGATCGACGTGCAGGGCGTCCGGACCGCCCACGCGTCCACGGAGCCGTTCGCCCGCGCGTGGAGCCTCGACAACTACACGAACGGCCTCGAGCCGCCCGACGCGGCGTTCAACGTCGATGACGCCGTGATCTCGCTCGACCGGGTCGGCCCGGCGCCCGAGCCGGAGACGACGCCCACGGAGACGACGCCCACGGAGACGACGCCCACGGAGACGACGCCTGCGGAGACGACGCCTGCGGAGACGACGCCTGCGGAGACGACGCCCACCGGCACGGCCTCGACGGGGACGGCCCCCGTCAGCCCTTGACGAGCCAGAGCGAGCCGCTGTTGGGCGCGCCGAGCGCGGGCATCCGGTCGCGGACCAGGTCGGGGTGGTGCCGCACGAACCAGTCCTCGAAGAAGAGGATGCGGTAGCGGGCGTTGTCCTGGAGGAAGGCCCGCACCATGTACGCCTCGTTCCAGGCCCGCCCCCGCCGCAGCCACTCGACGGGGTATTCGAACGGCCAGAACACGTCGTGGAGGTGGATGACCACGCCGTCGGCCAGCGCCGGCAGCGCCTCGGCGAAGATGTGGCAGACGTCGCTGCCGTATTTGGCGACGTGCGTGGAGTCGACGAACAGCACGTCCCCGGGGCCGAGGGCGGCGAAGACGTCGAGCGGGACGTCCTGGACCGGGCGCCGGATGATGCGCACCGCATCGGCGTCGCCGGGGCGCAGCAGGGAGAGCAGGCGGTCCGGGTACGGCTCGATGAACGTGGCCTCGAGCCGGGGCAGCTCCGCGTCGGCCACGTCGAGCAGCAGCGCCGACGAGTACCCGGACCCCACCTCCACCACCCGCCGTGGCCGCAGGTGCCGGAGCAGCGCAAGGTAGAGGGTGGCGTCGGCCTCGCCGAAGTACTCGTCGTCCACCACGACGTAGCGGCGGCCCGGCTCGGGAGTGCGCGGGAGCCGCTCCGCGCCCGCGAGCCGCGCGAGCTCGCCGAACAGCGCGAGCTGGAACTCCTCCTGGAGGTCGATCTCGGCGGCGCCGCGGGCGGACGCCGCCGACGCCCGCGACTCCACCTCGGGGAGGCTCGGCACGGGCGAGTAGAAGTGCCCGGGGGGCGCGAAGTCGAGGAACGGGGCCACGTCGCGCGAGCGGACGAGCTGGAGGCGCTGCACCGGGTGACGGACGCGCGCCCGTGTGCGTTCGGGGATCGCGCTCCAGCCGGCGCGGAGCGCCCTTCCGGGCCATGCGGCCCACCCGTTCGCGCGCGAGGCGGTCACCCGCGCCGGCCCGGCGCCAGGCGCACGGCGTAGTCCACCAGGCTGAGGGCGTCGAGGTCGCCGGTGGCGGCCAGGGCGCTGCGCGCGCCGTCCGGCCAGCGCCACACGCGCACCAACGGCCCCTCCGCCCGCTCGAGGTGCTCCACCAGTCCGAGCTCACCGTCCAGCCGGGCCACGGCCGCGCCGTCGAGCCGCACCGCGCACTCGCCGGCGGCATCGGTCTCCACCAGGTAGCCCTCCGCGGTCACGAGGGCCCGGGCCCACCCGGGGACGTCCGGGGCGAGGGCCACGGCGGGGCGCGGCGCCCGGGGCAGGTCGAGGCGACGGGCTGGTGTGCGCAGCCAGCCGTCCGACCAGGGCACCGCCCCGGGCGCGTCGCCGCCGCGGACGAGGACGGTCGCCCGCTGCGGCAGGTCCAGGTCGACGACCAGCCGGCCGCCGGACTCCGTGATCCGGCCGCTCCCGGCGGCCCGCTCGCGCCACCAACCGGCGATGTCGCTCAGCCGGGCGAGCCAGACGGCGGGGCGCAGCGCCAGCGCGGCGGAGAACACCCGCTCGAGCGCCGGGCCCACCCGGTCCAGCAGCTCAGGGTGGAAGAGGACGACGAACGCCTCGCCGCGATCGTGGGTGCCCACCAGGGCCCGCGTCCAGGCTCGTGCGACACCGTCCTCGTCGAGCCGCAGCCCGTCGAAGAGCTGGAGGTCGTCGGGCACCGCGCAGGGGATCTCGACATACGCCGGCCCCGCCCGCGGCAGGGCGAGCGCCGCCGACGAGGGCTCGGCGTCGTAGAAGCGGCGCAGCTGCCGGAACACCGACGTCGCCGCGCCCTCGTCGGCCCCCACCTCGTCGCGCCAGATCGCCCGGTTCGAGCTGTACGAGACGAGCCCCTCCGGGATCGCCCCGGCGGTCGCCTCGTCGTACCCGAGGTAGGGGCAGCGGAACCCGTCGAAGCCCACGCCGCCGGCCGTGAACGCCGACGCCGCCTCCGTCATCTGGCGCCGCACCTCCGGCCCCGAGACGCAGCGCAGGTCGATGTGATCGTAGGAGTGGAGGCCGAGCTCGACGCCCCGGTCCCACAGGCTGCGCAGGTACGGGGCGTTGCGTGCCATCACGCGCCCGGGGACCATGTAGACGGGCGCGGTACCGTAGCGGGCGAGCATGTCGGCGCACGCGTCGGCGCGGCGGCGGGCGCGGGCGGTCGTGATCCCGTACCGGCGCACGAGCGCGGCCGCGCGACGCGCGATGTAGCCGGGGCTGCGCGCCCCCGCCCAGGCGCGCAGCGAGGCCCGCGACCCCTTCCCGGGCCCGCTCACGTCCCGGCCGTGGCCGGCGTCGCCTCCCGCACGGCCGCGGCGACCACGCCGATCGCGTCGTCGGTGAGCTCCGGGTACATCGGCAGGGACAGGAGCCGTCCGGCCGCCCGCTCCGAGACGGGGAACGTCCCCGGACCGAGGCCGAGGCCGGCGTACGCGGGCTGCAGGTGGACGGGCACGGGGTAGTGGATTCCGGTGGCGATCCCCGCGTCCGCGAGCGCCGCCGCGATCGCGTCCCGCTCCGGATGGCGGACGACGTACAGGTGCCACACGTGCCCCACGCCGTCGCCGGGCGGCGGCAGCTCGACGCCCGCGCCGGCCAGCGCCTCGCCATATGCGGCGGCGTGGCGGCGCCGGAGGGCGTTCCAGTCGTCCAGGTGGCGGAGCTTCACCCGCAGCACGGCGGCCTGAAGGGTGTCGAGGCGCCGGTTGAAGCCGAGGGTCTCGTGGTGGTGCTTGCGCCGCTGGCCATAGTTGCGCATGGCGCGCACGGCGCCGGCGACGTCCGGATCATCGGTGGTCACCGCCCCGCCGTCGCCGTAGCAGCCGAGGTTCTTGCCCGGGTAGAAGCTGAACGCCGCGGCGTTTCCGAGCGAGCCGGTGCGCCGACCGTCGTGGCGGGCCCCGTGCGCCTGGCAGGCGTCCTCCACCACCAGCAGCCCGTGGCGGGCGGCGACACGCGCGAGGGCGTCCATGTCGGCGGGGTGCCCGTAGAGGTGCACCGGCACGACGGCCCGGGTGCGCTCGGTGATCGCCGCCTCGACGGCGTCGACGTCGATGCAGAGCGTGTCGGGGTCGGCGTCCACGAGCACCGGCAGCGCACCGCAGTGGGAGATCGCGAAGGCGGTGGCGATGAACGTGTTCGCGGCGGTGATCACCTCGTCGCCGGGGCCGATGCCCACCGCCCGCAGCGCCAGCTCGAGCGCCGAGGTGCCGGAGTCGACGCCCACGCAGTGGCCGACGCCGCAGAACTCCGCGAGCTCGTCCTCGAAGGCCTCCACCTCGCCCCCGAGCACGAAGTCGCAGCGGCTGAGCACGCCGTCCCACGACCGGGTGACCTCCGCCGCGATCGCGTCGTACTGGGCCTTCAGGTCAAGGAACGGGATCGGCGACACGGGCTCTCCGGGTCCGGCCCCGGGGCCGGAAGCGCGAACGGGGCGGCGCGTCGCCCACGGGGACGGGGACCCCGTCGGCGCTCATGGACTCGTCGATCGCCTCGAGCACCGCGACGACGTCGCGGCCGGTGGCCGCGTCCGTCGCCGGCGCCTGGCCGGTCCCCAGGCAGTTGAGGAAGTGGGCGATCTGGTTGCCGAGCGGCTCGCTCGGCTCGATGCGGGGGCTGATGATGTCGCCGTCGCGCATCGTCAGCTTGAACTCGCCGAACGTCGCCGGTCCCAGGGGCGAGGTGCCGTTGGAGGACACACCGCGCTGGTACACCCGCACGCTCTCCTGCGGGTCCATGTCGTTGAACACGATCCGCTCGTTCGCCGCGACCACCACGAGCTCGCGCACCTTGCTCGGGTCGGCCCAGCTCACGTGGATGTGGCCGACGATGCCGTGGGGGTAGGCGAGGGTGATGAAGCCGACGTCCTCGAAGCGCTGCCCGAGCACCCGCGCGCCCACGGCGCTGGCCCAGAGCGGGACCGACTCGAGCATGAAGTTGAAGATCGAGATGTCGTGGGCGGCGAGGTCCCACACCGCGTTGACGTCGGGGCGGATCGGCCCGAGGTTGGTCCGGCGGGCGTAGAGGTAGTGGATCTTCCCGAGGCCGGGGTGCATCACCAGCTCGCGCACCTTCAGCACCGCCGGGTTGAACAGGAAGGTGTGGCCCACCATCAGCGTGAGGCCGCGCGACTCGGCGAGCGCCATCATCGCGGCGGCGTCGGCCGTGGTGGTGGTGATCGGCTTCTCCATCAGGACGTGCTTGCCCGCCTCGAGGCAGGTGGTCCCGACCGCCGCGTGGGTGGAGGCGGGCGTGGCGATGACGACGGCGTCGACGTCCTCGTCGGCCAGGCACTCGTCCAGGCCGCGGGCGAGCCGGACGCTCGGGGAGCGCCGGGCGATGGCCTGCAGCAGGTCCTCCCGCTCGTCCCACACCGTGAGGACCCCGACGTCGGGGTGCTGGTCGAGGATCCGCACGTAGTGGCTGCCCCAGCGGCCGCACCCCACCACCGCGATGCCGTGCTTCCCCGCCATGCGCTGCCTCCCTCCTCCGTCGTTCAGCCGTCGCCCCGGCCGGCGATGACGCACGGCACGGTCAGGCACAGGACACGCAGGTCGCGGAGCAGCGAGGGCCGCTGGACGTACTCCAGGTCCATGCGGATCATCTCGTCGAAGTCGGCGCCGCAGCGCCCGCTGACCTGCCACGTTCCGGTGACCCCCGGCAGCGCCCCGAGCCGCCCCAGGCACCAGTCGCCCGGGTAGCTCTGCACCTCGTAGAGCGGCACCGGCCGCGGGCCCACCAGGCTCATCTCGCCGCGCAGCACGTTGATGAGCTGCGGCAGCTCGTCGAGGCACGTCGTGCGGAGGATGCCGCCGACGCCGGTGATCCGCCCGTCGTCCGCCAGCTTGACGCTGTCCTCGATCTCCTCCGCCGGGAGCTCGCCCGACACGAACGCCTGCACGTGCCGGACGTGCACCTCGGGGTCCGCCCCGTTCACCATGGTCCGGAACTTGATGCAACCGAACGTGCGCGCCTCCCATTCCACCGCGCCGCCGCCGAGGCGCCGGCGGCGCGAGCCCCAGCGCTCCTGCACGAACAGCGCGGGGCCGTTCGACGTGAGGCGGATGAGCAGGGCCAGGGCGAGCAGCAGCGGCGACAGCACGATCAGGGCGACGCCCGCGATCACCCCGTCGGCGACCCGTTTCGCCAGGTACGCCCAGGGGCGGTCGTCGCCCTCGATCGGGATCCGGCGCCCGTCCCACGCGATGTGGCGCGGCCGCGGGATCGCGCCGAGCTCGAGGATGGGGACCCGGCCGGTGGTCACCGGTTGACCGCCGCCTGCGGCATCCGCCACCGGCCCGGCACGCGCACGGGGTCGGTCACCACGACCCCGAGCAGCGGCGTGCTGAGCAGGCCCAGCCGCCGCGACACGCGCTGGGCCTCGTCCTGCGTCACCCGGCCGCGCAGCAGCACCAGCAGCACGCCGTCCGCCGCCTGCGCCACCAGCTCCGCGTCGTTCACGGACAGGAGCGGCGGCGCCGCCAGCACGATGGCGTCGTAGTCGACCCGCAGCTCGTTGAGGACCGCGGCGAGCTCCGGCGACCCGAGGAGCCGGCCGGGGTTCTGCACCGGCACCCCCGCGGCCAGCACGTCGACGCGGCCTGCGGCGGCGGCGCAGATCGCGTGACGCCAGGTGTCCTCGCCCTCGAGCACCTCGGCCAGCCCGTGCTCCGGCCCGATGCCGAACGCCCGGTGCAGCTGCGGCGTGCGGAGGTCTGCGTCGACCGCGACCACCCGGAGCCCCGCCACCGACAGCGCCTCCGCCAGGTTGGCGGCGACGGCGCAGGCCTCCGTGCCGCTCCGGGTCCCGGTGACGAGGATCGCGCCCGGCGCGCGGTTCCGGGCGAGGGCCAGGATGGAGGTGCGCAGCCCGCGGAAGGCCTCCTCCTGCTGGGAGCCGGTGTTGTACAGCGCCGCCTGGGCGCGGAGGCCCGGGATCTCCGCCAGCACGTCGGAGTGGATCGCCCGCTCGATGTCGCGCGCGCCGCGCAGGCGGGTGTCGCGGCGCTCGAGCAGGATGGCGAGGGCGACGCCGCCGAGGAGTCCCAGGATCGCGCCGACGGCGAGGTTGCGCATCCAATCGGGGCTGGACGCGTCCGGGGGCGGCCGCGCCGCCTGGACGAGCGTGACCTGCTCGCGCCGGTCGGCCGTGCGCATGAGGATCGCCGCCAGCGCGTTCGCCGCCGCCGCGGCGCGGGCCGCCCTCGTGTCCGTCACGTGGATCTCGAACAGCTCCGAGTTCGCCGGCAGCGTGACGTCGACGTCGGGGAGCCCCCCGGGGCCGAGCCGTCGCGCCAGCTCGTCACGGACCGGCTGCGTCCCGAGGAGCATCCGGTACGTGTTGCTGCGCCGGTCGGCGTACGCGATGTCGTCCGCCCGGACGATCCCGTCGGGCGACGGCGGCGTCGCGATCCTCAGCGTCGCGGTGGCGATGTACGTCGGCGCCCGGAGCGCCGAGATGAGCGCCACCACGGCGACGGCGACGAGGAACGTCCCCAGCACGACCCAACGGCGTCGGGCGAGCGCTTGGAGAAAAGGATCCACCGGGGGACCACCGTCGCGAGGAACCGACGTCCTTACGGGGTCGACGTCGGTGCGCTTGATCTTCCGACTCCTGTAACAAAGCTGGCCACTCCCCGAACGATGGGGTGGATCGGCTGCGTTCCCTGGACTTTTGGCTAGTCGCCGCCCGGGCGACCCGTGGACCCGCGGGTCGTGGTGACCCCGGTGGTGCCGGCCCGTGTTCCCACGGACCATCCGGCCAGGGGCGGATCCCCTTACGGGGGTCGCGGGGGGCGGCGATCATCCGGAGCCCGTGACCCCCTCGTACCTCCAGGCGTGGGGACCGCGCTCGCAACCATCCATGTCGTGGACGCCGGCGGTGCGCGGGTGACCGGGCGGCGCCGCGGCGACCGGGCCGAGCGGCGCCTGGCCGCGCGCCTCAGCCGCGGCGATCCCGACGCCCTGGCCGAGGTGCACCGGACCTACGGCGTGATGGTGCTCGGGTACCTGCGCGCCGCGCTGCGCGACGCCGCCGCTGCGGAGGACGTGCACCAGGAGGTGTTCCTCGAGGTCTGGCGCCGGGGGCCCGGATACGACGCGGAGCGCGCCTCGCTCGGCACCTGGATCATGCTGATCGCCCGCAGCCGGGCGATCGATCAACTCCGGCGGCGGGTCCCCGAGCCGCTCGACCCCCATCGCGCGGGGGCGTCGGAACCCGAGGACCCCGCGGCGTCCCCGGACCTGCTGGTGGAGCGCTGGGCGATGGCGGTGCACCTCGCCCGGCTCCCCGAGGCGCAGGCGCGCATCCTGCGGATGCGCTTCCACGAGGGCCTCAGCCAGCGCGAGATCGCCGAGCGCACGGGGATCCCCCTCGGTACGGTGAAGACGTACATGGTCCGCGGGCTGCGGCGGCTGCGGGACCTGATGGAGGAGGACCGGTGAGGGGCGACGACGCGCTCATCGCCGACTACCTGCTGGGCGAGCTTCCGGACGACGCGCGCGCCGCCGTCGAGCGACGGATCGCGGAGGACCCGGCGTTCGCCCGCGACGTGGCGCGGCTGCGCGCGGCGGTGGAGGGTCTGGAGGCGGTGCCCCCGACCGCCTGGTCGGCGGACGCGCCGCCGCCGGTGCCGCCG